>Ga0247814_10000694_pt1 | contig 24448 bp, 20 predicted proteins | sample UWRJL179409R1_FD_179947 | JGI IMG/M metagenome (GOLD analysis project Ga0247814, IMG submission 179947) | Plant litter microbial communities from Arlington Agricultural Research Station in Wisconsin, United States - UWRJ-L179-409R-1 | ecosystem: Environmental > Terrestrial > Plant litter >... | reverse complement strand
AGAGAAAATATCCGGATTCGCATCAGCCAATCTTTTTAAAGCTTCATAACGGTCACGTGCGTTTACAAGGTAAAATTCGTGAGAAACTGTAGCCGAACCCGAGTTCTTGGCACCAACAGTAATTTCAAGTGGATTCTCCATAAACTTCTTAGCAATACGCGCTACTTCTGCAGGCATGGTTGCCGAGAATAACCAGGTGCTTTTTTCTTCAGGAGTATCAGATAGGATAGAAACGATGTCTTCATAGAATCCCATGTTCAACATTTCATCTGCTTCATCAAGGATGCAATAGTCAATTTGAGTGATGTTAACAAGACCTCTGTTGATCATGTCCTGCATTCTTCCGGGAGTTGCTACAATAATCTGAGCACCTCTTTTAATGTCTCTCGCTTGTTCGGTAATACTTGCACCGCCATAAACGGCTACAACATTAATTCCTTTTTCGTACTTCGAATAGTTTTTAATCTCATTCGTAATCTGCAAACAAAGTTCGCGGGTAGGTGATAAAATTAACGCCTGTGTATTTCTGTTGTTGGCATCAATTTTTTGGATAAGCGGAAAACCAAATGCTGCCGTTTTCCCTGTCCCTGTCTGAGCCAACGCAACTAAATCTGTGTCTTGTTCCAATAATAGGGGAATCGCTTTTTCCTGTACTTCGGTCGGATTCTCAAATCCTAGATCGATAATCGCACGCTGTAGCGATTCACTCAATCCTAATTGTTCAAATTTATTCATATATGTTTTTAAAATTTGGTGCAAAAGTACAGTTAATAAACGACATAATCTAATGGAAAAATCAGATTTAGTTTTTTATTAATATTTGAAAATCAATAAGTTAGTTTTTAAGGAAGGCGATAAGTTGGCGGGTTGCCTTTCCGCGATGGCTTACGAGGGCTTTTTCATCGGCCGAAATCTGCGCAAACGTTAAGTCAAATCCTACAGGCTGGAATATCGGATCATAGCCAAATCCCTGATTTCCTTTTCGGTCCGAAATGATAGTGCCATCGGCAATTCCGGTAAAAAGATGCTGACTGCCTTTATAGTTAAGTGCAATGACCGTTTTAAAGTTGGCTTTGCGGTTACCGGTATTTTTGAGCGCTTCCAGTAGTTTCTCAATGTTGTCGCTGTCGTTTTTTTGTTCACCGGCATATCGTGCCGAATACACTCCCGGAGCACCATTCAGAGCTTCAACTTCGAGACCACTGTCATCAGCAAAGCAGTCATAGCCGTATTTTTCCGTAACATAATCCGCTTTAAGGATCGCATTGCCTTCAATTGTATCGGCCGTTTCCGGAATATCCTCATCGCATCCGATGTCTTCAAGGCTCAGAATACTGATGGTTTTTGGCAGCATAGCCTGAATCTCCTTTATCTTATTCTTATTGTTGGATGCGAAAACAAGTGTCATGATTGCTGTTTATTTCTGCAAAGATAAATTGACAACCGCAATATAAAAGCAACCGGAGCTGAATTTCCTGCTATTTTTTTCGGAGATTTGTATGATTCAGCAATCAAAATATTAACTGTATCCGGAATATGAAAACAAATACCAAAGCCTACATCGCCGTTCTTATCGTGTGTATATTCTGGGGAACAACCTATCTGGCACTGCGCATCGGCGTAAAAGATTTTCCGCCTTTTCTTTTTTCTGCCATACGTCAGGTTAGTGCGGGGGTATTGCTTTTTATTGGGATGTATGCTTTCGGGAAGCTTGAAAAACTGTCGTGGAATGATATCTTCAGGCAGGCTATTCCGGGTTTCCTACTGATTACACTCGGAAATGGTATCATCGGCTGGGCAGAATTGTATATTCCAAGCGGACTGGCGGCTTTAATTGTTTCAGTAATGCCAATCTATCTCGTTATCATCAATGCGTTTACGAACCAGGAAAAGCAGCAGTTCAGTCTTAGAATCATCAGCGGTTTCGTACTTGGATGTGCCGGGATTGTACTCATCTTTAAAGACAATTTAAGCGATTTGGGAAAACCGGAATATCTTTGGGGTATACTAGCTTCGTTTGCTGCCTGTTTCTTTTGGGCGATAGGCAGTATTTACATGAAGAAAAATACTTTCAGGACCAGCGCTTATTCTAACGCGGCGATTCAATTTACAAGTGGCGGTATCGGCTGTTTATTGTTCTCGCTTCTTTTTGATGACTATGCTACAATGGGTGATGTTAGTGCCGAAAGTCTTTGGGCATTGATTTACCTTATATTGATTGGTTCCTTGCTGGCGTATATGAGTTACTTATACGCTATAAGACATTTGCCGGTTATCGTCGTTTCGACCTATGCCTATGTAAATCCGGTAATAGCAATCCTGTTGGGTGTTGCGATACTGAATGAAAAAATCACGTGGATTACGGTTTTGGCGCTTGCAATTACTTTGTATGGGGTTTTCCTGATCAATACAGGCTTTTATAAATTAAATAAGAAGAAAAGTGAAAGTCAGGATACTGAATAAAAAAAGAGAGGCTCTTCATTTGAAAAGTCTCTCTTTTGTATATTTTGAAATAACAATCCGGTTGTCATTGACATTTTTGCCGGTATCGGATTACTTTGCTTTGGATAAAAATCCATTGAATCTGTAATATCCTTTTGGTGTTTCAGAACTACTTTATAAAAGTACAAAAAATTAACAGGTATTTTCAAGTTTATGATTTTTTTAAGTTTTTTGCATTCCTCAAAATCATGATTGTTTATTATTCCCAATTGCTTAATTTTATCTGATAAATTTTAAGCACCTAACCTTGGACTATAGCTTGCCTTCCGATTATACTACTGTATTTAATGCCATGCCCGGTGCCAGCGCATTATTGTTACCGAACGATCCTGAATTTACCGTTGTGGGATCTACTGATGAGTTTGCTTCGTTTTCAGGGACATCAAAAGAAAATATATTGGGCAGCAGCCTGTTTCTCTATTTTCCGGATAATCCGGACGCAGATAACGTTTCCGGTGCGGTAAAAGCATCGCTTAAAGCATGCCTCGTTTCAAAAAAACAGCAAGTTTTATCAGGGCAACGCTACGATATTGCAACTGCTGATGGTGGTTTTCGCGAAATGTATTGGAAGATAATTCATACCCCAATCATAAATGCCGGTAATATCACACATATTATACACACTGCTACAGATGTGACCAACGAATTCCTTTCCGATATGAAGGATGAGAAAATCAGATCGCTGGAACCTGCACATCATCTCTTTATGCAGGCAGCCATCGCCATTCATATCTTTAAAGGACCTGAACTTATTATTGAACTGGCTAATGAACCAACGCTGCGCATTTGGGACCGCGACAAATCAATAATTGGAAAACCATTACGGGAAGCACTACCAGAACTTAGCCAGCACTATATAGATATTATCAATAAAGTACGCCTCACAGGGGAATCTTATATGGCTCTTGAAGCGCCCGTATCATTACATCGTGATGGGCATGATGAAACCGGTTATTTTAACTTTGTGCTTCAGGCTTATTACGAAAGTGACAGTACTGTACCAACAGGTGTATTAGCAATAGTGAATGAAGTGACGCAGGTCTATAATGATCGGAAAGCGCTTAAAGAGAAAGAACGCAGCCTTGAATTGGCTGTAGCCATTGGCGGACTTGGTGTCTTTAGTATCGATATCAAGAAAGAAACTGTTGAATTTTCACCCCAGATCATGGAGTGGCTTGGTGTAACATCCGAAAGCCTGCCATTGTCGGATATTCTGCAAATGGTACATCCGCAGGATCAGGTTGGTGTTCGCAACACACTTGCCGCTATTATTAAAGAAGGAAGCGATCGCCGGCACGATATCACTTTCCGGGCCATACATCCCATTACAGGAGAATTACAATACCTGCGCTCTGTCGGGCAAATTCAAACAGAAAGCGGACAGCCTGTTGCATTATTAGGAATTATCCAAAACATTACTGGCAATGTCCAATCCCGTCTTGAACTCGAACAGGGTTCGCAGCGCCTTAAAAGTCTGATTGACAGTGCGCCATTTCCGATTGGAGTCTACATTGGAAAGGAAATGCGTATCGACATGCTCAACCAGGCCATCCTCGACGTCTGGCATAAGGATGTTAGTGTGATTGGGAAAAATTATGCCGATGTCCTGCCGGAACTTGAAGGGCAGGGTATTTTTGAACAATTAGATGCTGTGTTCAATACTGGTGAAGCTTATCATGCTTATCACAGTCGTGTTGACCTCATGGTTAATGGCATAGTGCAGTCTTACTATTTTAATTACAGTTTTACACCGCTTTTTGATACTATGGGAAAGGTTTATGGTGTCATGAATACTGCTGCCGATGTAACAGATCTTGTGGTGGCACAGAAAGCACTAAAGGAAAGTGAGCAAAATTTCCGACTCATGATACTTCAGGCACCAGTGGCGATGTGTTTACTGCGTGGTCCTTCGCATATTGTTGATATTGCAAATGGATCTATGATCGCGCTTTGGGGAAAACCTCAAAAAAGTGTATTGAATAAGCCCATTTTTGAAGGACTTCCTGACGCAAAAGAACAAGGACTGGAAGATTTACTGGCACATGTATACAAAACAGGGGAAACCTTTTCTGCCAGCGAGCATCCTGTAGTATTGCTACGTCATGGAAAGCAGGAAACGGTTTACCAGAATTTTGTATATGAACCTTACAGAGATGCGAATGGCAATATTCTCGGCATCCTTGCCATTTCAATAGATGTAACCGATCAGGTACTTGCAAGGCTTAAAATAGAGGAAATGATAAAGGAACGAACAGGTGAATTGGAAATGACCAACGCAAGCCTGGAGAAATCAAATGCAGAATTGGAGCAATTTGCCTACATTGCATCGCATGACCTTCAGGAACCGCTAAGGAAGATCAATATGTTTATGGGTATGCTGCAAAACAGTCTGGATGAAAGTAATGAAACGGCCCGCAAGCACATGTCGAATATCAGCAACTCTGTAAACAGGATGACAAATCTTATCCGGGATATATTGAGTTATTCCCAGTTGTCTCAAACGCATGATCCCTTTGAAAGTGCAAATCTGACAGATATCCTGATTGATACTTTAGCCGATTTTGATCTTATTGCTGAAGAGAAAGGTGCAATTATAACTTATTCGAATTTACCCGCGATTGAAGTGATTCCGTTGCAGATGGTACAATTGTTTCATAACCTGATTTCCAATGCGTTAAAATACAGTAATCCCGATGTAGCGCCAATAATCAGCATTACGGCCGCGAAACTAAACGGCAATGATTGTGTCAGGCTTAATCTTCCGGTAATTGCGGCACCTTATTATCAAATTATTTTCAGAGACAACGGCATTGGATTCTCTCAGGAATATGCCACCAAAATCTTCAATATCTTCCAACGCCTGCATGGACGGGGCCAATATGAAGGTACTGGTATTGGCTTGGCAATGTGTAAGAAAATTGCAGAAAACCATCATGGAATTATTTATGCTAACAGTGTCGCAGGCGAAGGAACTGCATTTGTGATAGTACTGCCGGCTGTTCAGTAATTCTGAAAATACAATAGCTTCTCTAACTGGCAATACCGCAAGGCGTTCCTGTTTTCATCATAAGACGGTTGATAATTCTCAGGCAGTCATCCATAGTGTCTGTATTAGTATTGATGGCTATACTGCAATGGCTGTATGGACCATAGCGGTATTGATCTGTCACTTTAAATAGCGCAACTGTTGGCGCATGTGCCGCACTTGCAAGATGCATGATACCACAATCGGCAGTCACAAACAATTCAACATTCGCAATTACTGAAGCGATCTCACGAATATCTGTACTATAAAAAGCAGGTGCTCGTAATCCTATACCCGAAACATTGTGCATCGGAAGCACTTCAATGATATTATGGTTAGGATAATCTGTAACAAGGCGTTCGTACATAGTATTCCACCAGGATTCCGGATAACATTTATCGCCGGTGGCAAAAGTATAGAGGGCTATGGTTTTCTTATTATTGCCGGTTAAACTTTCAATAGTCTCTTTTCCTGCCAAAATTTCAGCAGCATCAAGTCGGATGTCCAAAGGCGGAACTACACTTTGGTTTTCCTTATAACCAGCCTTGTTAAGATAATCCCTCAACTGATACACCGGATTTTTTGCCATATGCATATGATCCTGATAAGACAAAGAAAAATCACCAAAAATGCGATGCGTAGCCCTTGAAAATTTTGTAGAAAGCCTTCCGGAAGAGGAATTTTTATCTACATTAATCGCAAGATCATATTTTTTACTGCTAAGGCGAAACCAAACGCCAAGGTATTTAAAGAGTTGTTTGAAAGGTTTGCCGGGCAACGTAATAATTTCATCTACCTGCTTGTAATTCTTAAATAATTCGGGAGCTGCATTACCTTTTACAAAAAGATCGATGGTCGCTCCGGGAAAAGTGGCGATAACATCCTGAAGCAGCGGTGTCAATAATAATAAATTGCCAAGCCTTCCATTGGGCCTGCTAATTAAAATCTTTCGGATTGGAGTAGAATGTGTGTCGTGGATGATCGAAGTATGGCCGAGATTTTGGGTCAATCGGCGCATGATTGCCCTGCGGTGGATATTGATTTCTTTTAAGATGTCCATACTGCTAATTGAATTGATTCAGGCGCCAAAAGAAATAGCAAAATGACGCAATGGCGCTACAAAATTAGCGCATACTTTTAAAATCGTTTTATATATTTTGTTATAAATTTTATAAAATTTAAAGAATAGAAACCATATTATGTAATAACAAAAAAGCTCCTGAATTGATCAGGAGCTTTTTTTTAATTTACTATTTGCTTAAGCAGCATCTCTAAGTGCTTTAACACGGTCATGGTCGGCTCTTAAATTGGCCTGTTGACTTCTTATCATTTCCAATTCCTCAGAAGTAAGTTCGCTACTTTTGTTTTCAAGCACTTCTTCATAAGTCTCTAATGCTTTGTCTTCGCCAAATTCGCAGGAATTCAGCACAGTTTGGCGCTCATTGGTTGAAAGAGCAGCTTTCACATCCATCCAGGCTCTGAAGAATTTTCCGGTTACTCTCGTGCCTTCTTCTGGTGTTCCCCCCAATCTTGTTACCTGTGAACGCAATTCGCTCAAATTTTTATCACTCGTTGCCTGAAGTGTTGCGAAAAGGCTTTTTAAATCTGCTGAATCAGTTTCTTTAGCTGCAGTTTCATAACCTTCTACACGGTCATTGTTGATTTCGATTAACTTATTTAATACGTCAATTCTTTTTTCATTTTCCATTTTGATACAATTTAAGGTTGTTGTTTTTTATGAATGTAAATTTCTGAATTAAAAGCTTTTGTAATCTTATGTAATTAGGCACACTTCTTATAGTTTTTCAATTGCCGATGAATTCATTTTACTTTAACGAAAAATTACCAAACGTTTTGAGCGTTCGTATTCAATAAGGTGATAATTTTATAGGTATGGAAAACAAGAGAAGAAAGGGTTTTTTATTCCGGCAGTATGAGGCAACCAATGTGTCTCCGTTTGACAAACTTCTGGAGATTTTTACCGAGTTAATTACGCACACTTCGGGCGATCTTGAAGAGGCAATTGATTGGCTTCGGGAACTTGATAAGGAATACAAGCTGACGACAAAAGACTATACGATAGATGATTTTATAGAAGACCTTAAAAAGAAAGGCTTTATTAAAGATGAAGTCAAACCGGATGGTTCGGGCGGATTAAAGATTACAGCAAAAACAGAACAGTCAATCAGGCAGCAAGCCCTGAAACAGATTTTTGGAAACCTGAAAAAAAATGGTTCCGGAAACCACAAAACAAAATACAGCGGCAGCGGAGATGAACATACCGGAGAATTTCGGGAGTATCAATTTGGCGACGGACTCGATCGCATTTCGCTGACAGAAAGCCTTCGCAATGCGCAGGTCAATAACGGAATTGATAATTTTATGCTCACAGAGAATGATCTCGTAGTTGAAGATTCTCAATTCAAAGCACAAATGAGTACTGTGTTGATGATCGATATTAGCCACAGTATGATTCTCTACGGCGAAGACCGCATCACGCCAGCCAAAAAAGTAGCCATGGCACTCGCCGAATTAATCACCACACGGTATCCAAAAGACACGCTCGATATTCTGGTTTTTGGAAATGATGCCTGGCCTATTGCTATTAAAGACCTGCCATATCTTCAGGTTGGTCCTTATCATACGAATACGGTGGCCGGACTTCAATTGGCATTAGATCTTTTGCGCCGAAAACGCAACACCAACAAGCAGATATTTATGATTACCGATGGAAAACCAAGCTGTGTGCGCGAAGCCGATGGAACTTATTATATGAACAGCAACGGACTTGATGAATATATCGTCGACAAATGCTACACGATGGCACAACAGGCGAGAAAACTCCACATTCCCATTACAACTTTTATGATTGCAAACGATCCGTATTTGCAACGTTTTGTCAATCATTTTACGGAAGCCAATCAGGGAAAAGCCTTTTACACCGGACTGAAAGGACTGGGCGAAATGATCTTTGAGGATTATGAGACCAACAGAAAGAAAAGAGTGAAATAATAAATGAACCAGAAAATAAGATGGAAAAAGGAAATATAAGAACATTAGGAGAATTAAAAAAAGCAGGATATGAAAGCAGGAATATTAAAGACGAACTCCGGGCCAACCTGCGGACGAAAATTGCAAAAGGGGAAAATGTCTTTACCGGCGTATGGGGTTTTGAACATACCGTAATTCCTGAACTCGAACGAGCGATATTATCACGCCACAATATCAATCTTTTAGGATTGCGCGGACAGGCAAAAACCAAGCTTGCGCGACTCATGATCAATTTGCTCGATGAGTATATCCCGTTTGTGGAAGGTTCTGAAATCAATGATGATCCATTGTTGCCTATTTCACAGTATGCCAAAAATACAATAGCAGAAAAAGGAGATGCCACTCCAATCAGCTGGCTGCACAGAAGCGAACGTTTTTATGAAAAACTGGCTACACCTGATGTAACTGTTGCCGATTTGATAGGTGATATTGATCCGATAAAAGCCGCCAACCTTAAATTGTCTTATGCCGATGACCGTGTCATTCATTTTGGTATGATTCCGAGAGCCAACCGCTGTATTTTTGTAATCAATGAGTTGCCCGATTTGCAGGCCAGAATACAAGTGGCACTATTTAATATCCTACAGGAAGGCGACATCCAGATTCGGGGCTTTAAGCTAAGGCTGCCATTAGATTTGCAGTTTATATTTACCGCCAACCCCGAAGACTATACGAATCGGGGCAGTATCGTAACGCCTTTAAAAGACCGTATCGGATCGCAAATACTCACGCACTATCCGGAAACTGTTGCCATTGCGCGCAGTATTACTGCACAGGAAGCCAATCTTGACGGACGTCAGAGCGATTTTATCCATGTGCCTTCGCTTGCAAAAGATTTATTGGAACAAATCGGTTTTGAGGCACGCGATAGCGAATTCATCGATTATAAAAGCGGAGTGAGTGCGCGTATGAGCATTACTGCTTTTGAAAATCTGCTCAGTACTGCAGAAAGGCGGGCGTTACAATCGGGAGCTGAAAAAACTACCGTAAGGCTTTCAGATTTTATGGGTATTATTCCGGCAATTACCGGTAAGGTTGAACTGGTCTACGAAGGCGAACAGGAAGGTGCGGTGATGGTGGCAGAACATCTGATCGGCAATGCCATAAAAACTTATTTTTCAGCTTATTTTCCAAAAATAGAAAAACTCGAAAAACCCAATGAAAAAAGTCCGTATCAGGAAGTCATCGACTGGTTTTTCAGTGAAAGCGGATTTGAATTGCCCGATGATGCTACTGACAGCCAATATCAAAAGCAACTCGATTCCATCATTCCGCTGAAGCAATTAATTTTAAAGTACCAGCCTGAAACTCCTGAAGAAGATCGGTATTTCCTTAAAGAATTTCTGTTATGGGGATTATCAGAATACAAAAAGCTTTCTAAAGAGCGTGTTACCGAAGGTTACCAATTTAAGGATCCTTATGGAAGTTATATTGGTAAATTGTAGTCAGAATAGAATATATAAAGAAGAGAAGAAGAGTCGAAACAAGTCACTTCTTCTCTTTTTCATTTACATTGGATTTGTAGCCCATACGGTAGCGTCAGTTATAAATCCGACATTGTCCATTTCCAGCATTGCGGCAATAGTATGTGCAATTTCTGACGGCTTTAATTTGCTTTCGGTATTGGTTGCTTCATAGCCTAATTTACTTCCAAAAGGAGTTACCACTTCACTCGGATTAACCTGCATGACACGGATGTTATTCTTACGCAGTTCCATTCGCCAACATTCCGTCATAGCCGATAGTGCAAATTTACTCGAACAATACGCAGTTCCGTTTGCAAAACCTTTTGTGCCTGCGGTAGAGGCAATGTTGATAATGTTGCCATCATTCTGTGCAATAAAAAGTCTGGCCGCTTCGCGTCCTGCAAGAAACGCACCTTTTACATTGGTTTCCCAAATTCGGGTAAAATCGGCCACAGAAGTTGTTGTTAACGGTTCCAATAAACCAATACCCGCATTATTAACCAACACATTAAGTCCGCCAAGTGCAGCAGTCGCTTTTTCGAATAAAGCAATTACAGAATTTTCGTCAGACAAGTCGGCTTGTATGCCTGTTGCGCCGATAGTTAAGGCAGCTTTTTGTATTTCAGATTCATTTCGGGAACAAATGGCAACTTTTGCTCCTTTACTAATCAGCAGTTTTGCTGTTTCATATCCGATACCCGTACTGCCGCCTGTAATCAGGATTTTTGCATTGTTAAGATTCATAGTTTTATTTTTGTATGGTAAAATTATGGGTTTAACAATTCATATCGAATACATCTGTTTTATTTAACATATTGAAATTCCACAACTTATAAAGTTTAAAACATAAATTGTCCGATAAATACATCTTTATATTTGTAAAACACACTAATTCAGAATATTATGGGACATGTTACACTATACATCCGACAAAATGAGAACATGCGTTCCTATATTCTTTCCAATGCAAAACATATTAATGAGGCTTGGCTTTCAGAAGTATCTGATAATAATTCTTCAGAAATAATCAAGCGTTTCCACTGCAGCAAATTTGAAAATTGTTTTTATGAACTCCGTAAATTCGTAAATCAGTTAGGAGTAGTTACGGGATTGTCCGGGAACGGAATTAAAGACCGCCATTTATCACGACTCAACAGCATGCTTATCGCCTCAGATATTATCCTTCCCATTAACCAGCCAGAACCAACTCACCAGCGTTTTTGGGGATTGGATCTAACATGACCTTTACCTAACCTTGTAGATACTTTACTTTTATATATTTTGTGTGGCGGGCTAACTAGTCCGCTTTTTTTATGTAAATCTTGATAACATTTACCGGAAATAACATAAAACACTTTTAATGTATAATAAGGAAATTTGAGTTACCGGACATAATAAATATTCACCGGTTCTAATCTTTAACTTATTATATCATGAAAAAAGCAATTTTAATGCTCGTAACGCTATTCGCTTTCAGCATAGCATCAGCACAGACAGAAAAAAAGTCGTCGACTACGACAACTACAACGACTAAGGAGAAAAATGACAAAGCGGCGATGAAAACAAGAAGTGAGTCGGATACTCCATCTGACAAAAAAACGAAACAAACACGCAGCGCAACAACGACAACTACTTTAGAAACAGATAAGGAAGTTAAAAGCGCAAACACGAACCGCGCTTCAGGGAATACTAAAACTACCGATGCACAGCAATTTGACGCGAATGGAAATCCTGTGAATAGCGACGGAACTCCTACAACCATTGCGCCAGCCGGAAGCTCATCAGGCACCAAAACAAAGTAAGATTGCCTGTAAATTTAAAAGCCTCATTCGCATAACGAATGAGGCTTTTTTATGATTGTCATTTAGAATTACAATCCCAGTGCCGATTTTAACTTTTTAGCAGCTAAGGCCTGAGCTTCTTTGGCTTGGGGTACTACAGCGGCCATGCCAAAAAACTCATGGGTAACGCCTTTGTATAATTCATAATCGGTAGATACTCCAGCGGCTGTGAGTTTATCTGCAAGAAGCTTTCCTTCAGATTGAAGAGGATCAATTTCAGCACCAATGATTAAGGTTTTAGGAAACCCTTTAAGATTGGCTTTTACAAGACTGATGCGAGTATCTGCCGATTGTGATTCAGAGGTTAGATAGTTTTTAACAAACCAGCCCATCATGGCTTTATTAAGCGGTTTCGCGTTCGCATATTTAACGTAACTTTCTGTAGTCATATCATTATTAGCGACAGGATAGACCAATACCGCATAAAGAGGTAATGTTATTTTTTTGTCACGTGCCATCAGACTTACATTCGCGGCAAGATTGCCACCGGCACTTTCACCGGCAACAGCAATTTTGGCAGGATTTCCTTTGAATGTCAAAGCATTTTTCAGTACCCATTGATAGGCATCAAATGCTGTCTGGTGTGCGGCAGGAAATTTCTTTTCTGGCCCTTTTGGATATTCAACAGAAACAACAATGGCTCCGGTTTGCTCACATAAAGCCTGAGCACCGGCACTATAAACTTCAATATCGGCAATTACGAAACCGCCACCATGGTAATAAACAATAACAGGAAAAGGTGCTTTTCCCTCTTTAGGGGTATAAATTCTTATGTCCGTAGTTCCTCCGGTTACGGGAATCTGTTTGCCGATAGTGTCACACAAAGGCACGGGTGCAGTGATATTGTGGTCTTTCATAACAGCTGTTACAGCATCGGTTGGTGTGGGCTGTAATCTCGCTTCTTTCGCGTCAAGTGTTTCAATCGGCTTTCCGCCAAGGCTGGTAAGTTTTTCAATAACAACAGCCATTTCGGGTTTAATATCTGGTGCCCATGCAGGCGCAGGTCCGACAGGTTTAAGCTTTGCTTCCTTGTTCTCATCGGTTATGCTGTCATTTGTTTCTTCAATAGCAACAGTTTCTTCTGTTTTAGGATTTTTGTTACAACTGAAAGACATTGCCATCAGGCAGGCCGCAAAAGTATATTTTGCGAAAGTGTAAGACATTTTCATAATAAAGTTTTTAAAATTGTTACACTAATTTCCGTAGAATGAATGAAATTGATATTACAATATTCTCGCTAATTGTTCGAGAATTGGAAGAATTAATGGGAGAGATTACGAAACTATTTTGCTGAATTGTATAATGGAATAATTAACAGAAATTGTGAATTTTATAAACTAATTTATAAACTATTGTTATGAACATTAAAAGAATATTTGGGTCATTGCTGACATTGCTCGGAATTATCGGATTGATTTATGCAGCTTATGTTTTTGCTAATACTTCTGGAGGAACAAGAGATGTAAAATCACTTATCATTTTTGGAATATTGGGTTTTGTTTTTTTCCTCTCAGGCATTGGTCTGATTAGAAATACAAAAGATGAATCGTAGATGGAATTTGGATCATAATTTTATAAATTAATCCCGATATTTTTTAAATTTCTTAAAATACTGTTTATTAAATTTGTACAGAAGCTAAACAAACAAAACGTGCGAAATAAATGCGAAATAAAATATCCCCTCAAAACCCCGAGAAATTTATTTTTCCTAAAACGCCAACCGGTATTGAAGGTCTCGATGAGATTACCGAAGGCGGATTTCCCAAAGGAAGGCCTACACTGATATGTGGTAGCGCCGGCTGCGGAAAAACACTCCTTTCCATGCAATTTATCATAAAAGGCATCACCGAGTTCAATGAACCCGGTGTTTTTATGTCTTTTGAAGAACCTTCCAATGATTTGGCTTTAAATGTGAAGTCATTGGGTTTTGATCTCGAAAAATTAAAATCTGAAAAAAAACTTGTCGTCGATCATGTTCGTGTGGAGCGGTCAGAAATTGAAGAAGCCGGAGAGTATGACCTCGACGGACTGTTTATCCGTTTGGGTCATGCCATTGATACGATTAAAGCCAAACGTGTAGTATTGGATACAGTAGAATCACTGTTTTCCGGACTCGAAAACCAGGCCATATTGCGGGCAGAATTGCGCAGGTTGTTTAACTGGCTTAAGGAGAAAGGCGTAACAGCACTTATAACCGGAGAGCGCGGCGAGGCAACATTAACAAGGCAAGGACTCGAAGAGTATGTATCTGATTGTGTGATTATCCTTGACCACAGAGTAATTGAACAGGTTTCTACACGAAGGATGCGTATCGTCAAATACAGAGGTTCAACCCATGGTACGAATGAGTACCCATTTCTTATTGATGAAAATGGTATTTCTGTGTTGCCTATCACATCATTAAAACTTAATAACGAAGTGTCTTCTGATGTTGTTTCTACAGGTGTACCCGGTTTAGATGCTATGTTTGAAAAAGGCGGATTTTATCGTGGAAGCAATATTCTAATATCAGGAACTGCCGGGACTGCTAAAACTACTATAGCTTCTTATTTTGCTTTGGAACAATGCCGGAAAAAAGAAAGGGTAGTTTATTTCGCATTTGAAGAATCACCTCAGCAATTGTTGCGCAATATGAAATCCATCGGAATCGAATTGGAAAAATACGTCAAAAACGGCAGCCTTCAAATTCATTCCTCACGTCCGTCTCTTAACGGATTGGAATTGCACTTGTTGACATTGCAAAAAATCATAAGGGAATTCAAGCCTACAACAATAATTATTGATCCTATCAGTAATTTAATCACAGTAGGTTCAGAATTTGAAGTGCGTTCGATGCTTGTCAGGCTTATCGATATGCTTAAAGTAAATAACATCACAGCTTTATTTACGTCATTGAACAAGCAAAATGATACTTTGCGTCCGGATATGGCGGAAGAATCAGTTTCCTCATTAGTAGATACCTGGGTTACGGTTAGGGATATGGAAGGAATTGGAGAACGCAACCGCGGAATCTTTATTATCAAATCAAGAGGAATGGGACATTCTAACCAGGTTAGGGAATTTGTCATCACGAGCAGCGGAATAAAATTACTTGAAGTAGAAGTAGGACCAAACGGCATTCTTACCGGAATGGCAAGACATTCCAACCTGATTGATAAAGAAGTAAACCAACTTAAGAAAGAAAATGAATTGGGACGCAAAGACCGCGAAATAGCAAGAAAGAGAAAAGTCCTCGAAGCCAATATCGCCGCGTTAAGAAGCGAATTTGAATCGGTTGAGGAAGAGCTCAGTATACTCAAATCAACCGAACATCTTGAATCCAGGATAAAGTCAGAGAAAAAAACTTCTAAACCGGCAAAAAAATGAAAAAGCAACAGCCCGAATGGCAGCTCCGGCTTTATATAGCCGGTCAGACCCCAAAATCGACAACGGCACTCAATAATATTAAGAAGTATGCCGAAGAACATCTGAAAGGACAATACAGCATTGAAATAATTGACCTGCTTGTCAATCCGCAATTGGCAGAAGGTGATCAGATTTTTGCGGTGCCGACACTGGTTCGGAAAGTTCCGGAACCTATTCGGCAAATTATAGGTGATTTATCAAACGAAGAGCGCGTACTGGTCGGACTCAATATTAAGCCACTTAAATAACCTACTTTGTCTATAAAACAAAAATACCAGTTTATACTCTTTGTTTCCGGGATGTCCGCCAAATCAGCGAATGCCATTGAAAACCTTCGCAAAATATGTGACGAATATCTTCCGGACAATCATGAGGTTGAAATTATCGACATAAGCCGCGACAGGCATCAGGCATATAATTATCAAATTATTGGTATTCCAACACTTATCAGGATTTCCCCAGATCCAAAACGGATCATATTGGGAGATTTATCCGACCGCCAAAAGGTATTAAGAATACTCGACATCAACTAAACCATGGAAGACAAATCCAGCCATAGCGAAAAATTACTTTCTGAAATTGAAAGCCTGAAAACCCAGCTTTTTGAGGCCAATGCTATGATTGAAGCGATTCGCCAGGGAGAAGTGGATGCGCTTGTCATCAATAGGGATGGAGTGCCTAATATTTATACGTTAGAAAGCGCAGATTATACATACCGCATACTCATAGAGAATTTTGGAGAAGGCGCACTGACAATTTCAGACGATGGCTTGATTCTGTACTGCAATGATTATTTTTCAAAACTTATTGGTATCGCTCCGCATCATATTATCGGAACCTATTTCAACAGGTATCTGGATGAACCGGAAATTTTTGCCACGCTAAAAGCGAATGTTCGTAACGGCTATCCGGTCAAAGCGGAAATTCTTCTTAAAGGCGAGGGCATAGAACATCATGTGTTGCTCTCATTGACCGACCTTCGGCCTAATGTAGCAGCATTGGGTGGCGTAGTTACTGATCTGACCCAAAAACGCATCCACGAAGAAGCACTTTTAAAATACCAGCAGCAACTTGAAAATAAAGTAGAGGAACTCAATCAGGCCAATGCGAGTCTTGAGCAATTTATTCACGTAATTTCACATGATATAAAGGAACCGCTGCGCAAGATTTTAATGTATACTTCCCATTTGGGTGACAATAAACCAGAACTATTTTCTCCTAAAGAGCTGCAGAACCTCAACGTAATTAATAATTCGGCACTCCGGCTCAATTCCCTTGTAGACGATCTGGTGACTTACGCTTTTAGCGCAAATAAAAAATCAGACAGCCATTTGGTTAGCCTTGACAAGGTATTGCGCGAAGTACTGGATGATTTGGAACTCATTATTACCGAAAATAGGGCACAGGTTACTTTTACACACCTGCCTGAAATTACAGGTTCCAAAGTACAAATGCGGCAACTTCTGTCAAACCTGATTTCGAATGCAATAAAATACAGCAAAGCTGATGCACCGCCAAGGATCCATATTTCTGCCACGATAGATAATGAATCAGGTAATTTTTTGGCAGAACAAAAATTTTATGTAATTTCGGTAGCTGATAACGGTATAGGCATGGAAGAAAAAAACCTTGCTAAGATATTTACGATATTCCAACGATTGCACATGAGAAATGAATATTCCGGTAACGGGATTGGTCTCGCGATCAGTAAAAAAATTATGGAAAACCATAATGGAAGAATAGCCGTAAATAGCATCTTAGGTGAAGGCAGTACCTTTCGCCTGTATTTCCCAATAACCGAAAAACGGAATGAAATCCAGTAAATTGCATATCCTTATTGCCGAAGATGATGTTGATGATGGAGAGATTATTCTTGAAAGTTTTTTAAAACACAAAGCCTTTGCAGTAGTTGATCTTGTGAAAAATGGAAGAGAATTAATTGATTTTTTAAAAAGCACAGACAATAATAAACCTGATGTCATTCTCACAGACATCAATATGCCAATACTCAGTGGTCTCGATGCACTGCGTGAAATTTACGAAGACATTCAGCTGAAAAACATTCCTGCATTTGCTTATTCTACTTCAATTAATCCTATTTACGAGGCGAAGTGCTCTCAATTTGGCGCTAAAGGCTATTTGGTAAAACCGATGAATATGAAAGGATTCTACGATATTCCAAATAAAATTCTGGCCGCGCTGTAATTTATTTTTACCGCAACTGTTTTCTTAGCACTTTCTTCACGAAGTTTTATTGTTATGTTACTATTAAATTTATATTAAAGCCTATTCAAATATTGATATTATTTGTAATTTTAGGCATGTTTTAAAAAGATAAATTATTAAAACTGTAAAATAAATCTATTAATAGTTGTGATTATGAAAGTTTCTAAAGTGGTGCTTGCCGGATTGACAGGATTTGTACTCGTTATTGCTGTAAAAAAAATAATGAGCCGAAAAATAATAAGTGATGCCATCCATGATATTTTTTTTGATGCCGAATTTATTCCGGGCAATGGAAGGATAAACCAGTTTATTCCTGATAATCCCGAAATGAGAAACTGGTTCAAATCACGACAGCTCTCTGTTAATGCAGATACTGAAGACGCGATGTTTATCTAAGATATTAAAATTCATATTTCAATTTTTGTTGGTGCCGGATGCGTGTTTTGCTTTCGGCATTTTTTTATGCCGTTAAATAATAGTTAAAGTATTGTTTTTAAGAATATTGCATGGATTTAAATTGTAAATTTAACTGTTGGTTTCGATTAATTACCTGAATGTTCAAAACGATATAATATAGCGTAATTCAGTAGTCGGCAGTACAATATTTAGTAAATGAATGTATAAGCTGATAATGATAAATCAAAACCTACAATAATGGAGAGACCCCAACTGGGGTCTCTTTTTTTGTGCAACATTTTGAAATTTTAGAAGAGAATTATTGAACAGCAGTTAAAAATAAACTATTCTTTCATTTTTTACGTAGATTTAATCCCAAACAAATACCACTAATGCCAAAAAAATTACCCCATGCGTTCTGCGTCTTGTCACGTGTTATATTTTTTATGCTTTTTTTTAATATTTCCTATGCCCAATATGTTTTTAAAAGCGGCAACCTTCCGGAACAATTATCGCTCTATCCATACACAACAATTGCCGATGTCGGCCAGCGCCAATTAACCATCCATGATGTTATTGCGCAGTATGAATCGTTCAAATCCCGAAAGCTAAAAAGCGAGAATGATGATTTAGGTTTTACCAATAACCATTATTGGGCAAAACTTGAATTAAAGAATGCTACAGGACAGCATCTTAATTATTATCTCGAAACCGCACGTCCTATAACCGACTTAGTAGAATTATATACCATTTCTGAATCTGGAAAAATATCCAAAAGCATTAGCGGCGATAATATGGATTATGGAAACCGTAGCTTTGATGACCGCAAAACTATATTCAAAATAGCTATTCCGGCAAATTCAAACCTGAGGATTTTCATTCATTTAAAAAGCGATGGCGAGGTGATTAATATGCCTATGACATTGCGGACAGCCGAAAGTTTCATCAGGATGACTTCGCTGGAGCAATTTGTATTCGGAATTTTTTATGGTATACTTTTGACGGCGGCAATACTCTACCTGTTTTTCTTTTTTGCGCTACGCGAAAAGACATTCCTTTATTACAGCCTCTATGTGGTTTTTATCGGACTGATGCAATTTGCGCTGGACGGTTATTTTTACCAGTTGATAGTACCGAAAGGCGGATGGTTTCCTCTTCGTGCAGTACTAATATTTGCTATGATAGCTGGTTTTCTTCTTGGAAAATACGGCGAAGTATTCCTTAACATCAGAAAACACAACAAAACCATAGGGCGACTGTTTGATATGCTGTATGTGTCGGCTTTCATTTTAATCATTTGCCTGCTTTTTGTACCTGCCGCTTTTGCTATCTGCTATCCGCTGGCTAATGTACTTGGCTTGCTGATTCTTATACTTATTGTCAGCTCGGTGCTTTACATGTATTATAAAAAAATCCATGTAGATGCTTTTTTCAGTATCGGCATTCTGTTTCTCATCTTGGGATTCGGCATCTTTATACTGAATAATTTCGGACAGATTCCCAACACTTTCATGACTTTAAACAGTTCAAAGATTGGTACCGGAATGGAAATTATATTCCTGTCGCTTTCAATGGGAAACCTGATACGCAATCTGAAGAATGAAAAGAATGAACTCACCAGGCTAGCCTTAATACGCTCAGAGGAAATGAACGAACTGAAATCTTATTTCTTATCGAACATCAGTCACGAATTGCGTACACCCCTAAATGCGATTATGAACCTCATCGACTCTATTTCAAAAGAAGTAGAAGATGATAACATTAAAAAGAACTGTCAGATCATTAAATATTCTTCACACAGCCTTTTGAGTTCGGTCAATGATATATTGGATTTCTCTAAAATAGAGAAAGGCGAATTAACACTGGAAAAAGTGGAGTTTGAACCTGTAAAAGTGCTTGAGCATATTAAAAACAATGCTATGATTCGCGCGAATGACCAGGGAATCGAATTGGATTATTACAAATCAGAAGGCATTCCCGCGCTTTGCATCGGAGATGTTACCAGACTCGCGCAGATCGTAAATAATGTTCTCAGCAACGCCATCAAATTTACATCCGAAGGAAAAGTTACTTTCCGTATTCTGGCAACGCCAAAACCCAACAACAAGACTTCATTGACGCTTATCATTGCTGATACAGGTGTCGGAATTACCCCGGATAAACTCGATCGGATCTTTGACTCATTTACGCAGGACAACATTGACAACAAAAGGAAATTCGGCGGTTTGGGTCTCGGACTTTACATCGTAAAAACACTCGTAGACATGCAAGGCGGAAAGATCGTGATGGACAGTAAAGTTGGCATAGGTACTACCTGTACGATTACGCTCGATTTTGAAATTGCGCAGGAACAGACAGAGTTAATGGTCACTGAAAATATTGAATTTGACCTTAAAGGTAAAAATATTCTTGTAGTCGAAGACAATGGAATCAACCAGATGGTGATTAAGATGATTACCAAAAAATGGCTCAATACAAGCGTAACTTACGCCAATAATGGGCGGGAAGGTCTCGATCAGCTGCGAAATAATACATTCGACATAGTGTTGATGGATCTTCAGATGCCGGTAATGGATGGGTATGAAGCCACCATCGCTATCCGAAATGGAGAAGCAGGCGCATCAAATACCCATATCCCAATTGTCGCAGTCACCGCCGATGTTATGGAGACCACAAAGCAGCGCGTTAGAGAAATTGGCATGAACCATTATATTTCAAAGCCGTTGAAGAACGAGACATTGTATCTCGCGATTCAGAACCTGTTGTAATTAATGTAAAAAGGCGCCTCATTTTCGAAGCGCCTTTGTAACTACTGAAACGTTGGTCCTATCTCACAATCAATTTTTGTGTCAAACCAGTGGCTGTTTTAATGAAATAAACTCCGGATTGAAATGTTTTAGTGTCAATAGTGCGCGTATTTTTAGCGACAAGTATCACTTTCCCTGATGCGTCAAATACTTCGATATCCTGCAAATTATTTAGAGCGACCATTTCTTTATTGGAAGGATTTGGAGATAGGATAAAATCAGTATTCGCAGTACTAAATGAATTTGTTGCGAGTGACGTATTGCTGGTGACGGTTACCATGTCATAGCGAACAGTTCCTCCGGCGTAAGTCGAAGTAGATCTTGCAGCCAGATAATCTCCTGCAGTAGCATCAAAAGCACTAACAACGCGAAAACCTACATTAGCATTATCATCAAGGTCGGCCACTGTCGAAACGTCAACGATTCTGGCATTGTACCAAGTGTCGCCTGTTCCTGTAGCTGCAGGTGTTACCGTGAAGGTTTCGGCATCTATCCAAGTCGGAACCGTTGCTGTATTATCTGTCGTGTATTGCGCTATATACGTATTGGCGGCAGTATTGCTGAGCCTTTGTTCAAACCTGAAAATAATCCCGGCCTGGTTAACGGTACTCACGTTAAATTGAACACCGGCAGTTTTGCTTCCGGTTGCCGCTGCAGGGTATCCTGTGGTATTCCATCCAAAATTTGGCGTTTCCGTTTCGAGTGTTCCTGTGCTGGTGTTTCCTCCAGCAAAAGTGGCGGCAGCTGTTAGCGACACTAGCGAAGCGGTTCCAGTGCCTACCGCAGGAGTAGGAGATGAAACGCCGCCCGGTACTTCTGTTGCGGTTGCACCGTTAAAATCCCATTGTGCAATGGTAGCCTGGCTCCAGGAGTTGCACGAAAATAGTAAGCCCAGTGTTATGGCTTTTAAAGCACTGTAATTTGTCTTCATAATTGTTAATTTTAAATGTTAAGCTAAATTATTAATGTTTTCGTAATAATGATTATAAATGATAATCTGTCATTTAGTCTTGAAATTGCTATCTGACGATGTAAAGTAAGCAGTTTGCAAATTAGGATTAGGAATGGCTATGTTATTTTACCGTTAATATATGATTAATAAACAATTACGTGCAATTAGTTAATAATTACTTAATATAATTAACTAAAAGACAGAGAAATTTTGTATAATTTTGTTCACAGTCAAAAACAAATTTTTATTATGAAATTAAATTTACAAACAATTATTTTGAAGGTATTTGTAGCGTTTGCGCTGCTGATAACTTCACTTCAGGGCAATGCGCAGACGACAGTCAGCTACACCGCCATGACAACGATCACATGCCCCGCAACGCCGGTCGCAACAATTTCAACGCCGCCAACAGGATTGACCTTTTCGCAGATCTCGAGAGGAAGTGGTGTAACCTGCGGCACTGCCGGCGGAAGTATTTCCGGTTCGGGATTTAATGGCACGCTTGCTGCCAACATTGCTGCAAGCAAATGGTACACGTTTACAATTACCAGTAATGCGTCTACCGCTTTTACTTTAAACAGTCTGAGCATTGTAGGTAGAGTAAGTGCAGTGACTTCTGGTAATAATGTTTCCGTGCAGTATCGTATCGATGGGGGTGCATTGACTGCAATAGGATCATACACACCAACGACGGGTGCCGCAACTTATTTGGTCACTCCTGCAGCTGCTATTGCGGTAGGCGCCGGTAAAGTATTGAGTATTTTCATCATACCTAATGGATTAAATGCCTCTACAACGACCTCTCGGGTGGAAAATGCCACTTCCGTAAATGTTACTGCAACTGCAGCAGCTGTTGCACCAACGGTAACTACTACTGCGACTGCGGCAGGAACAATAACTAACAATGCGGCTGTTTTGGCAGGTAATGTTACTGCTACAGGAGGTGATGGTATCACTGGTAATGGTTCCGTATATTCGTTAACGGCTACCAACAATGATCCATTGATTTCAGGCACTGGTGTCACGAATCTTTCTACAACAAGTCCGGGAGCCAGTACCGGTGCTTTTGCCAATAATACTGGTGCAGTGCTTTTGCCAAATACTCAGTATACGCACAAGGCATACGCAATCAACACCAAAGGAACATCTTATGGTTCAGCCGTAAGCTTCTACACCCATGCCAACACGCCGACCGCGCCAACTGTGGGCGGAGCAACACCAAACAGCCTTCAGGTTACGATAGGAGCTGGAGATTCCAATCCGGCAATTACGGAATACGCAATTGAAATAGGTACAGGAAGTTATGTTCAGGCCAATGGCGCTTCGACAGGTAGTGCTGTGTGGCAAACTGCCGCCGCTTGGGGTACAAAGACCGTAACCGGACTTTTTGAAACCACCTTGTATTCCTTTAAAGTGTATGCTAGAAACGCTTCCGGCGTAATTACTGAGGCGGGAGATTCCGCAACGGGTACAACAACTGCCAACACATCACCAACATTAACTGCCGGTGCAATGTCGGAAGCATTTGGAGCGATCTGCGTTGGAACATCATCCATAAAAAGCTTTGATTTCCACGGTACCAACCTTGAATCGAACGTTACTATTGGTTCGTTGGAAGGGTTTACATTTAGTACAACAATTGATGGTAATTACGAAAGCTCATTGTCACTTATCCCGGATAGCGGTAATGAAATTGATGTAACGATCTACGTGAAGTTTAGCCCTACAGTTGTACAATCTTATAGTGCTACACCGATTTCGATTACAGGCGGAGGTGCTGCGCCAACAAGTGTGACAGTGAATGCCTTTGGAGTAAACACTCCGGTTAGCGTCGTTACTACACTTTCCGGTAGTTCATCGATTACAGCAACTAGCGCAGTCCTTGCCGCTTCTTACACTGTTGGATGTAGTGCGGTTATTGCAACCGGAATTGAATACAGCATTAATAGTAATTTGACTTCAAGTACTCAGGCAACAGGAACTTTTCCTTTAACATTATCAGGATTAAGTCCGAACACGCTTTATTATTACAGGGCATATGCTACTGACGAAACGGGTACAGTTAATGGAAATATTTTAAGTTTTACAACCCTTCAGCTTTCAGCTCCGTCCAATTTTAATACCACCCTGATCGGTCAAAATGCGTTTACTGCTAATTGGTCATCTGTTGCGGGTGCCACTTCTTATCGTTTGGATGTAAGCACTTCACCCACTTTCAGTACTTCCACTAATGGGAACATAACTGAAAATTTTACAGAGTATGTTAATGGTACTACGAGCTATAACGGATTTACACTTCCTTCGACATCCAGTACTTATACAACAGCTACGAGTAGCGGGCCATCGGGTCCGAAATCATTTCAGTTCAATACAAATGGTCAAATTGTATTGACTCCTGTTTTGGCAGGTCCGGCAACCCAATTGTCTTTTTGGGCAAGAAACAACAGTTGGTCAGGTGGTACACTTGTCATTGAAGGATACAATGGAACACAATGGGTAGCTGTACAAACAATTGCAAGTGCGAGTATTTTGACAACAGGAGGTCCTGTAGGAGGAAGTACATTTACTTACAACGCGACTTCGACTCCGGCACTTCCGGCTAATATTACCCAATTCAGGTTCACTTTCAACAAACCGTCGAGTGGAAATCTGGCTTTCGATGACCTTTCCATCAATTATGGATCGAGTACCGCTTCATTTGTAGCGCCATATAATAATTTCACAGTAAACGGAACATCTCAGCTGGTTCAGAATTTATCACCGGCTACCGATTATTA
>Ga0247814_10000692_pt1 | contig 24486 bp, 11 predicted proteins | sample UWRJL179409R1_FD_179947 | JGI IMG/M metagenome (GOLD analysis project Ga0247814, IMG submission 179947) | Plant litter microbial communities from Arlington Agricultural Research Station in Wisconsin, United States - UWRJ-L179-409R-1 | ecosystem: Environmental > Terrestrial > Plant litter >... | reverse complement strand
TGCGCGTTTAACTGGCAGATTTTGCGAGTTATGTACTACCGGGACAATTTGGTGTCTTAGGCTTCCACGACATCGGACGTGTCTGGAAAAAAGGGGAAGACTCGCAAAAATGGCATAATGGCGTTGGTGGAGGCTTCTACTTTGCACCAGCATCTATGGCGGTTTTACGAGTCGTAGCGGGTCATTCTGATGAGGGCTGGTATCCATACATCGCTTTAAATTTCAGGTACTAAACAAAATAACAGGAAACGGGGGGCAGATTCTTTTGCCCTCTTTTCCTGTATACTGACCTGCAGAGACAGGCATTTATTCAATAAATTGCTTTCCTGATATAAACTTAGTAAAAGTTGATAGGAATTTTAATTTCTGTCAAAAGACTGGATCCTATTTTTGATGGTGTTAACCGTCAGGGATCAATTCCTGAACTAATTTATAGCTTGTATGAAAGTAAATTTAATGATATGCCTGACCGTATGGATGTGGTGTGTGATGCCGGGAATTGCCAAAGCTGGCGACCTGGATTCACTGGGTCTGCACCGGGTGAATTATTCCGGTGTCAACAGTTTAATTGAAACTTCTTCCACTTTAAAGCGGCCACTTGCAGTTAATGGTAAGCCCTATACTGAAGGCATTGCCGCACCGGAAGGCTTAATTGAGTTCGATTTGCAGAAAGCAGCTGATCATTTCACAGGAATGGTAGGAATGGATGATCATGTGCCCAAAGGAGGAGTGCGGTTTATCATTATGGGCGACCGGAAAGAGTTGTTTAAAAGTCCTGTCCTGCGGAAAGGAACGCATCCGATCTCTTTTAATGTCAGTTTGAAAGGATTCAGTAAGTTATACTTACTCGTGGAGAATGAGGGAGATGGCATACATACTGCACACGCAGACTGGATGAATGCTTATATCAGCTACCGCAATACCGCACCTGCAGTATTGCCTGAAAAACCTTTTGAACCTTATATCCTTACACCGGCGGTTTCATTGAAACCAAAAATCAACGGGGCAAAAATCTACGGATCGCGTCCGGGCCACCCTTTTTTATACAGGATTGCCGCAAGCGGAAAAAAGCCTATGAAATTTACTGCGGTGCATTTACCTGAAGGATTAGTATTGGATAACAGTACCGGAATCATCTCCGGATCACTGGTAGCAAAAGGAGAAACCAGGGTGATGCTGACAGCGGAAAATGAATTGGGTACGGCCAGTCGTGAATTGAGAATTGTGGGCGGCGATGAGATTTCATTGACTCCGGCAATGGGCTGGAACAGCTGGAACTGCTTTGCGCAGGCGGTGGACGCAAAGAAAGTGATGGCTGCGGCAGATGCAATGGTAAGTTCGGGTTTGGCTGATCATGGATGGAATTATATCAATATCGACGATTGCTGGGCCATGAAGCCTGGTTCGAAAGATCCCCTGTTATCGGGCCCCTTACGTGATGTGAATGGAATGATCAATAGTAACGGGAAATTTCCGGATATGAATCTACTGACGGATTATATCCATGGCCTTGGCTTCAAGGCCGGGATCTACTCTTCACCTGGAGAAACCACCTGCGGAGAATATGCGGCTTCCTATGGTTTTGAAGAAAAGGATGTACAACGCTGGACGCAGTGGAAATTTGATTATATCAAATATGACTGGTGCTCTTATTATAAGTTTTACGATACGACCACTGATACTTCCAATATTCCTGCATTGCAAAAGCCTTTTCAGCTCCTGGGTGATGGCATCAGAAAGGCCAACCGTGATATACTCTATAGTTTATGTCAGTATGGTATGGGAAATGTAGGGAAATGGGGGCGCACGGTAGGGGGCAATAGCTGGAGAATATCGAGGGATGTGCATGACACCTGGACCAGTATGTCCGGAATTGGCTTTGCGCAGGCAGGTAAGGAAGTCAATGCTGGTCCGGGTCACTGGAACGATGAAGATATGCTGGTTATTGGGATGGTAGGCTGGGGGCCCGACTTACGTCCCACACGTCTGAGTGCTGATGAACAGTATACGCATGTTTCCTTATGGTCTCTATTGGCTTCGCCTTTGCTGATTGGCTGCGATATGACACGTTTAGATGCGTTTACGAAGAATTTACTGACCAATGATGAGGTCATTGCGATCAATCAGGACCCGCTGGGCAAACAGGCGAGCAGGGTATATGTATCCGGAAGACTGGAAATATGGGTGAAAGCACTGGAAAACGGATCAAAAGCGGTAGGACTGTTTAACCGGGGTATCTTTCCTGAAAAGATCCAGGCCGACTGGAAAACAATAGGTGCAGAGGGAAAACAGCGCGTACGTGACGCCTGGAAACAGGAGGATATCGGAAGTTATAAAACAAGTTATGAAACGATGCTGCCTGCTCATGGTGTCAGATTACTGATTGTAAAGCCAGCCAGTTAATCTGCTGGCTTGCTTTTATCACGTAGGTATTGACTGGCATTCTGGCCAAAGTATTTTTTGAATACCGTACTGAAATACTTGGGGTCGGAAAAGCCCACGAGATAAGCTACTTCATTTACATTATATTTACCACTGACCAATAACTCCATCGACTGTTTAAGCCGGTACTGCTGAATAAATTCCAGGGGCGTTTTACCTAACAGCCCCTTAAATTTTCGGTATAAACTGGCATGGCTCATCCCAATCTGCTTTTCCAGGTCTTCAATCGCAAAATCGGGATTAGCTAAGTTCTCTTCGGTGATTTTTATGGCCTGCTCAATGAATTTTTTGTCGAGCGGACTTAAATCAACACCAACAGGCAGCTCATTGCCGGCGAATTTTTCCCTCAGCTTCTTCCTGTTTTCTAAAAGGTTGTTGATACAGCTGATCAGTAAATCCAGATCAAATGGCTTTTCCAGGTAGGTGTCAGCACCTGTTCTGTAACTCTCAATTTTATGTTCATTGGTACTCAGTGCAGTGAGCAAAATAAATGGGATATGACTGGTTTTGATGTTATTTTTAATCTCATAACAGAATTCATTTCCATCCATCACGGGCATCATCATATCAGATATGATTACATCTGGTGAAAACCTGGCTGTTGCCAGCAAACCTTCCTGTCCGTTGACCGCCTGCTGTACATGGTACAGGCCGGAGAGATGTCTGGACATCAATGTCCGCAATTCCTCATTATCTTCTGCAATCAATATTTTTGCTTTTTTATGACTGGCAGTCACTGCTGTGGTACTGCTGGCATTTTCCATCGGTTCGGTCATTTCGTCAAAATGAGCTGATGGTTCTGCCTCTGCTGCGGCAAACTGGAATGCAGGGAGGGGGAATTTCAGGTGAAAGGTGGTGCCATGGTTCAGGTGGCTGTCAAACCAGATATCACCCTGATGCATTTTTACCAGTTCCTTGGTCACCATCAAACCAATTCCAAAGCCAACTTCATTGGAATTGATCACGTTTTTAGCCCGGAAGAACCTTTTGAAAATCATTTTGTGCTGTTCCTTTGGAATGCCGAGGCCACTGTCTCTGATAGCGATATGGTAATATTTATTAAAGATATTGGTACTGATGTCTATCTGGCCGCCTTTCGGGGTATATTTTACAGCGTTGGATAAAATGTTAAAAATGATTTTATCGAACTTATCCTTATCTACTCTTAAAATACTGCTACTGTCTTTATAATTCCTGGTGAGGATAATTCCACGCTGTTCCAACAGGGGGATGAAGTCGTTGCAGATCTGATCCAGTGTTTTCTCCATCTGTATGGTGGAGATTTTAAGTTTCAGTTTTTTGAAGTCTGCTTTTTCAAAGTCGAGCAGCTGATCAATCAGGCCGTTCAGTCGTGAAGTATTATGGCTGGCTGTTTTCAGGATCTCCTGTGTTTCAGCAGAAAAATCATTTTTCTTCAGTGCAATGGATAAAGGGGATTTGATCAGTGATAAAGGGGTTCTGATATCATGTACAATATTGATAAAGAATCTTATTTTATCTTTCGCATGCAGCTCGCTCAGCTGTATATGGTAAAATTTAATGACCGAATAAATAACGGAGCCGGCGATCAGGGTATACAGCAGGTATGCCCAGGGCGTAGCCCAGAACGGCGGAGAAATCACCATATAGATTGTGCGCTCATTTGCGCTGAACTGCGATCCTATCCCCGAATTGGTCCATTGTACCCTGTAGGTATATTTTCCCGGTTTCAGGTTGGTGTAATTGGCCGTGTGTTCGCTCGTGGCGGGCGACCAGTCTTTTTCTAATCCGTCCAGTTTCCAGCGGTACAGATTGGCTTCATTGGTATAATTGACAGAGGTAAAGTCGAACGTAACCGCATTTTGGTTATATTTCAGTTCGATCGTTCGGGTTTCGTCAATGGCGGCTCTAAGGGGACTGTTTTTTACATCAATATCTGCGGATCTGTTAAAAATCTTAAAGTCGGTAAAGATCAGCCTGGTTTTAAATTTAGTGCTGACAATCTCTGCGGGATTAAAGAGGATAAAACCATGGTTGCCGCCAAATACCATTTCTCCCGAAGCAGTTCTGGCATAGGCACCATAGGCAAACTCCTTGATGCCTAAACCATCTGCCAGGCCGTAATTTCTGAAAGTTTCTTTAGCGATATTGAAACAGGACAGGCCTTTGGTAGTGCTGAGCCAGAGGTTACCTGAATTATCGTTTAAAACGCCATAAATTAAGTTGGATGGAAGACCATCCCGGGTACTGTATTTTTTAAACCTGCCTTTGCTGAACCTGATTAAACCCTGGCCTTCAGCACCCAGCCAGATATCGCCATTGAGCGCGACTGATACGGAGAAGATAGAGCCGATCTTATAGGTGCTGGCATTGTAGGTCTGGATTTTCCCATCGGGATTGATAATGTGCAGCCCGTTGTGACCACCTGCAATGAGCTGGTTAGCGCTATTTTTTGCAAGTGAAAGCACATTTGAGATGGGCAATGTTTGGATGGCTCCGGTTTTGAGCTGCTGCATTTTCAGGAAAACGCCTGCACCGCCAGACCAGAGCTGGTCGCCGTCAAGGAGTAGCGTGTTGACATTGTTTCTGAAAGTAACCTCTTTCTCGGGACTGATGTGGCTAATCTCCTGACCCAGTATACGGTAGATCCCATTTTGGTAAGTCCCTACAATGACGTCATCCCCCGCGCCCCTGGTTAATGCGGTTATTTTGTTACTGGTTGATCTGTCGGCCGTCTGCTGCGTATTGATATAGTCCCAGTGCTGCCGGTCTGATTTTAAGATGCTGATCCCATAATTTGTACCGATCCATAAATTTCCTTTCCTGTCCTCCACTACAGAACGGATGGAATTATGCACCAGACTATTCGTTTTATTGATCTGGTGGGTATAGGTTTTGAATTTTAGCTTATTGGCATTGAGGTAAGATATCTCATGACCTGCAAACCAAACCCTGTTTTCATTGTCGATAAAAATATCTACCGCTTCATTCTCGGGCAAAGAGCTGGCATCGTTATTATCCGTCAGATAAGGCTGTAAAATCTGCAGTGCTGTACTGATTTTATAGGCACCTTTGCCTTCAGTACCAAAATAGATGGCCTCCTGGTTGTCGGGCAGAATTTTAGTGATTTCTACCTTGCTGATCCGGGCATTTAAATTTTCATTTGTTTGCAAAATGCTGTCACCTGAATGGAACATGGAGATTTGCCCGGTAGATCCGGTAATGATATGCTGATGATGGTCTACCGCCACCGCAGAAAGGTTTAATTTGCTGATCGCAGCGTTGATAGCGGGATGTATTTTTCCAGGCGCTAATTTTCCCGACTGCAGATCAAAGAACTGTACGTCTTTTTTTGCGGCCAGCAGGAGAAATTGTTCATCGTATAATGCCAGGCCAATTAATATTTTACGGATGTTGGGATAGGTAAACGTCTTTTTTGTATGGTAATTGTATTTGATCAGACCCTGATCCGTAGCCAGGTAAATTGTGCCGGACTTTGCATCTACAAAGAGATCCCTGACCGTGTTTTGATGGGATACCTGGTAAACAAATTTGAATTTATCCTGCTGAGGCTCGTAAATGAAAATATCGCTGAAATTATTCACCCAGATTCTTTTTCTGGCATCAACATGAAACTTATTCCTTCTTAGCCCATAGCGCGTAATTTGTGCTGCGGGGTATAAGTCATAGTGTTTATAGCCTGATCCATCGTATCTGTCTATGCCTTCCTTGGTGGAAAACCACATCAATCCTTTTTCATCCTGGGCAATGGCGAAAGTAGTAGCGTTGCTCAGCCCATTTTCTACAGAGAGATTATGAAACCCCTGTGTGTAGCCGGTTTTGAAGAGACCCAGCAGCAATAGTAAGGGCAACAGGTGGATGAAAAATTTATAATGAAGTCTGTTCATAGGTTTTCCTGTACATGTGTATCTTCGCGGCCAGTTAAAATCTGCATGTCTTTTTTTATACTGAAACTAACTGATGTACGTCTGACACGAAAATAGGAACATTATCTGCTACTAAAAGCTTTTTGATAGGATTTTAGTGCAGGTTGATATAAATTTTGACTGCCACTTCCGTCCTGTTTTTGTAGAATTGCCCTACTCAAATATTGCCTTCAGCGGCGTATTAAAAATTAAACTAACCAAGTATCTATATGAACAAAAATTTTACTTTCCTTTTAAGGGATGTTGGTAAAAGGATCGCGCTCTGCCTCACTTTGGGATGCTGTACGTTATCCGGCAATCTTCAGGCCCAGAACGTAGCTCAAAAAAATACCCCTGTCAAAAAAGATGCAGTAACGGCCGCAACAGTAACGGGTACTGTATATGGTGACGGCGTTTCCATTCCGGGAGTTACTGTTAAAAATAAAAACACAAATGTCACCGTAATTACGGACAAAGACGGCGTATTCAGGATTGCAATTGCCGCACCTACAGATATTCTGAGTTTTTCGTACCTGGGATACCAGAACGCTGAACGCGTGGCAGGCAATGGAAGCCGGATCAGTATTACCTTGCTCAGCACCAGTAATGAATTGAAGGACGTGGTGGTAGTGGGTTATGGAACTGCAAAAAAACGTGATATCACGGGAGCGATTGTATCCGTAACGGCAGAAGATATAGAAAAACGTACCCCTACAAATGTATTTGAAGCCTTACAAGGTCAGGCTCCGGGTGTGCAGGTGACTACAGGTTCTGGTCAGCCGGGTGAAAGTGCCTCGGTGGTGATCAGGGGAACATCGACGATGAATAACGATGGCATCGGCCCGCTTTGGGTAGTGGACGGTGTACCCACAACGAATGTGGATGCGATCAATCCTTATGATATTGCCTCGATGGAAATTTTAAAAGATGCCGCTTCTGCAGCAATCTATGGTTCCAGGTCGGCAAATGGTGTAATCATCATCACCACTAAAAAAGGTTCTTCCAGGGCACCTGTGATCGAGTTAAGATACCTGCATTCTATCAATGAGCTGACCCATACTGTGCCGCAGTTAAACACGGCCCAGTACCGGGACATGCAAAAAGGATTGTCTAGATATATTCAGGGAGAGGGGAAGTTGCTGGTACCTGCCGCAGTACAAAACGTACTGGCTGCGCAAATGGCAGATTCGCTTAACTTTCTGCTGAATGCGGATAACGATTACCAGGATATCGCTTTTAACCCGGCACATAAAAATCAGATTGATGCCAGTATTGGCGGCGGATCGGAAAAGCTGAAGTATTTTATCGGGGGTGGTTACCTCGGTGAAAAGGGAATTATCACCAATACTTCTTATGACAGGATCACAACGAGGGTAAATGCCGACTATATTCCGAACGCGAGGCTGACGCTTGGAACCAGGTTCAATGTCAGTTATGGTAAGAAAAAGGGGATAGACGAAGGTGGTTTCCTGAACTCACTGTTGTCGCGCAAGCCTAATCTTTCTTTGTATTATCCCGATAATTCGATTATCGGAACACTCTGGGGGAGCAGTCCCCTGGCGCTGAATCTGCAAACTAACTTTTCAGATATCTACAATGCCTCCTTTTACCAGATGGCAGAATATAAGATTACCAAAGACCTGAAATTTACGACCAATGTGAATGGGGTTTTGGGACTGGTGCGCTATAATTTTATGCGTCCAACCCTGCTGAGTGATGGTTATCTGAACAACTTTGGTTCACATACCAGCACCATGAACTGGAACTGGTTAAATGAAAATTACCTGAACTACAGTAAATCAATCAATAACGTGCATAATTTCACTGCGCTGCTGGGTGTGAGTGCACAGAGCTGGCGCACAGAAATTGATGGTTATAGCGGAAGAAATTCGGCAACTGATGCGATCTATACGCAGAATGCCTTTGCTGCAAATTTCGACCTCACTAAAACCGGAACCACGGCATCGGCACATACACTGGCTTCGCTGTTTTCAAGGGTGACGTATAATTATAAATCGCGCTATTTGTTCACCGCAAACATGAGGGCTGATGGTTCTTCAAGGTTTGCGAAAGACAAAAGAATTGGTTATTTCCCTTCAGCATCTGCCGCATGGCGTTTTTCTGATGAAGCTTTCATGCAGTGGACCAAAAAGTTAAAAATAGACGATGCCAAATTAAGAGTAAGTTACGGTGTAACGGGTAATGAAAGTATCGGGGATTATGAATCCATTTTATCTTATGGCATTGGTGGAATTTACGACGGGGTAGCAGGGGTTACAGCAGCAAGGATTGCTGTAGATAACCTGGGCTGGGAACAAACGGCACAGTCGAACGTGGGACTGGATGTCAGTTTTGCAAAAAGCAGGTTTCAGCTGACTGTGGATTTATACAATAAAGTGACGACTAACTTACTGGCTGCTTATGAGATCCCAAAAGAATGGGGATTTAATACGGTCCGCAAAAATATCGGTTCAATTACCAACAAAGGATTAGAGATAGGCCTGACAGGTGATCTTATCAAAACCAAAAACACAACGGTGAACCTGGGGGCCAATATTTCTTTCAACAGCAACCGCATTAAAGAAATTGCCGGGGGCATTCCTTATCTTTTCAATGATACCTGGTGGATTTCCCAGGGACAGCCTATTGGCGATTTCTATGGCTATAAGGCGCAGGGCATATTTGCGTATGACCAGTCCAATGCCTTCAGCAGTAACTGGGAACAACTGACACCGGTCTTCCAGATGGATGCTGCGGGACAGATGATCAAAGATGCAAACGGGAAATTCCTGCTCAGCAATTATACCCTGGGTGGTGCACCTTATGCAGGTCAGGTCAACCAGAAAAAACTGCCTGATGGCACGCCTTTCAGAGGTGGCGATATGAACTGGGAGAATGGAGACGGTGATGCAAATGGTATCATTACAGATAAAGACCGTATGGTACTGGGCAATGCCCAGCCGGATTTTACGGGGGGATTCAATTTCAATATCCGCCATAAAAGCTGGAGTTTATTTGTTGCCTCCTACTTCTCCATAGGCGGAGAAATATACAATGCAGCGAAATACAATCTGGTTCAGGGCAGTATGAATGGGCTGTCTACAGTACCCTCATTTGATTTTCAGCATAATTTCTGGATACAGCAGGGGGATATGGTTGATTATGCACGCCCTTATTCTGATCGCTTTCAGAATGCACGTGCGGTCAGTTCCTATTACCTGGAAGACGCGTCTTATTTAAAAATCCGCAATATCAGGTTAAGCTATTTACTCCCTGCAAAATGGGTGTCAAAAATAAAATTAAGAGGAATTAATCTCTATGGATATGTGAATAATGCCTTCACTTTTACGGGCTATTCAGGTTATGATCCGGAGTTCTCTTCTTATAGTGCACTGGGGATCGGAATGGACATTAACCGTTATCCGCGTAAAAGAGAGTTTGGTTTAGGCTTAAATGTTAATTTTTAATCGTCATGAAAATAACTCATATAAAGAAAATGAATTCCTGGAAGAACAGTATGTGTTTACTGGTCCTGCTGGTATTGAGCAGTATCACGCCATCCTGCAAAAAATTCCTGGAAGTGGATCCGATCAGTGAGATCCCTGCAGATAAAATGTGGAAAAGTCAGCGGGATGTGAATGCTGGCCTTGCCGAAATGTATTCTTCTTTCAGAATAGCCTTAAATGCAAACTATTTCTCCTGGGGGGAAATGCGGTCGGATAACTTCGTCCTGTTCAGTGAGCAGCCCACAGAGAATGGAAAACTGATTTTAAATCAGCTGACAACTGACCTGGTCAGTGCCAACTGGAATACCCTTTATAAGGTGATCAGCAATGCGAACTTCGCGATCAAAAATATTCCGGATGCTGATATTACAGATGCAGTTTTAAAAAATGATTACCTGGCACAGGCCTATGCTATGCGCGCGCTGAGTTATTTTTATGCAGTAAGGGTTTGGGGGGATGTGCCTGTCTATCTTGATCCGATAGATAATATTGATAAGGGTGAATTCAGACCCAGGACAGCTATGAAAACTGTGCTGAGGGATCATATCCTGGCAGATCTGAAAATGGCGGAGCAATTGATCAACCCGGGCAATCTGGAAAGAAAAAGACTGTCACGCAACGCGATTTATGCCATTCAGGCGGATGTTTATATGTGGCTGGAAGATTATGATAGTGCAGATAAAACGATAGATAAACTGCGTTCGAATGTCACCTATACCAATTTTCAGCCTGATATGTCGCTCATGAAAAAGCAGTTTGTGGAGGATCTGAATAATAAGGTAAACGACAATGACCCTACAAAAGATGAATATGGACCGGCAACGAATGAGATGATTTTCGTGATCCACCAGAATGTGTCGGAGGCAGGACTTAGTAATTACAGCCTGATCTGGCTGCTGCTGGGCAGCGGTTCAGGTCAGGGTTCTACGGTAGTGCTTTCGCCTAAATTGCAGGCAATTTATACCGCAGCAAATGCCGCTACACCGCGTGATAACCGCTTTGAAAATTACCTGGCACCTTCGGGTGGCGGAACAACCACTTACCAGGTGCACAAATACATCGCGAATGGTACTTCACTGCCTTATCAGAATTTTGTCAATTGCCAGATGGCCTATCCGGTATACCGTTTCACAGATATATTGCTGATGCAGGCAGAAGCCAAAGCACAGCTGGATAAATGGCAGGATGCACTGGATATCATCAGGACCACGGTGAGGACAAGGGCAGGCGTTGCCGCAAGCACAAGGCCACTAAGCAGTTTTTCATCAAGGGAACAGGTGGTGGATTATGTACTGAATGAACGCCAGATTGAACTGGTAGGGGAAGGCAAGCGCTGGTTTGATCTGGTCAGAACAAAACGGGCAGTAAAAGTAATGCAACCTATTAACGGGATGAGTAATGTGAACCAGACTTTATTCCCTATCAATCAGAGCTTAATCAATCAGAATAAGGCACTGGTGCAAAATCCAGGTTATTAATCCCTGCCACAGGCATACAGATTTCATATCCACTAAAAGAGAATCATCAATGAAACCAATACTAAAAAGATATACCTGCCTGCTGCTGATGCTGCAGGTATGCAGCTTACTGACCTTAACAGGTTGTAAAAAACTGGCTTTACAAAAAAGCTATGCATATGAAGGAGAGGCAATAGACACGCATGTGAACATGACTACCTGGCAATTTATGCAGAGCAGACCAGATGTCTTTTCTTTAATGACGGAGGCTGCTGAATATGCAGGTATGAAAAGTGTTTATGAACAGACAGATGCAAAATATACGTATTTGCTGATCAACAATACGGGCATGACCAGCTTTATTACCAAATATGGTTTTAGTTCCATTAAAAATATTGATGCAGAGAAAGTGCGCAAACTTTTGCAATACCATATCATAGAGGGGGAATACCATGCTTATGATAAGAAACTGCCGACTGAACCGATTTACGTGAAGACGCTGCTGGCGGGGGAAGATGGCTTATTAACGATCAAGGTCAATAAATCCTCAGCAAACTCGGTCGGTTCTCCGATTACCAATGGAAATATCATTGTTAACCTGAGACCAAGCAATTTTGTGAGTGCCAGCATCAGCTCGGTTACCACCAATATTCTAACTACCAATGGTGCAATTCATGTTTTCCCGGCTTTTGCCTACTATAAGCGTGATGCCAATTATGTTCAAGCATTTTAATTCATTGTCATATGTTAATGAAACAAGTTATGGCCTTAATGGCCGCTTTCCTGATCCTGGCAGCAGGATGCAGCAAAGACCGGGAAATGGATTATTCCAATACGAAAGCACCGGAAATCAAGTCGATCCTGGATGTTATTCAGCCGGACTTAAACAAGGCGGATAATATTCCACTGGTATGTGTGGTATTCGCCGAAGCAGGTTTACAGTCGGTTAAAATGAAGATTGTTAAAGCGGGTGTAGAAACGGATTTTAAAGAAATTACCACCTTCTACGACATTACGCAGTATTCGGTGAAAGAACTGCCTTTGTGGGATGATACCTTCCAGTCTTTTAAAATTATTGCTACCGACAGGGCAGGGAGAACGGTGGAGAAAGTGATCCCGATCAGTGTGACCAGGTATCTGGCGGCACCGGTGATTACTTTTCCGGTAGCTGAAATCTTAATTGATGAAAACTCGGGCAGCATCGTGATCCCCCGTACAAAATTCAGCGTAACTGCGGCATCAGCGATAGCAAAGGTAGAAGTAAACCTGTTTTCTGCAGCAGGTACCACGCCTGTTCCCCTGAATCCTGCTTTAGGCACAGAGCAGCTGACTTACGAATTTGATCAGGAAATCCTGTACAAAGCCGGGGATAATGCACTGCAGGTTTCCGTGACAGATGCTTACGGGAAAATTAAAATTGAAACCTTGCCCATCAGGTATATTGCTATACCATTGCCTGAACTGAAAGTGGCCGGATCAACCACATTGGAGCCGATTATTGCGGCCAGTAATACTACTAAAACGTTAAATTTTACCGCTACTTCTGGCATAGGAATCAATGCGATCAGGGTGTACAAACTGGAGAAAAACGTTGTTACAGAAATCACAGCGGCTGCAAAAACTTATACTTCAGAAAAAGCGGTCAATTTCATTGCTGATCTTCCGGCCTTTACACCGACCACTACAGGGATCAGAATTACAGCATATGACCAGCTGGGCAGATCAACTACAGTTGATATCCAGACCATTATTGACCTGAATTATCATCCCAATGCGAGGATTGGATCGCAGTTTTATTCAAAAGTGGCAGATCCGGCTTACCCGGGGGTATTCTGTTTCTATTCTGTGAAGGATATGAAAACATATTCCCTGGCACAATTCTATACGAACAGGCCAAATATTGATCTGTACTTCTATTTCTTCGGCGGTGCAGTCCGTTTATATCAGGCATCTACCAACAGACCCGGAGAGGCCTGGTCAGGAGATGTGGCCAATGGCATTCCACTGATGGAAAACTGGACGGGTGTACCAAGAAATGCCACTAAGATCAAAAAGTTTACGCCTGGTTCCTTCGCTTTTAATTTCGATAATGTTACCTCAGCAGAGCTGAAGGCCAGTGCCGTACAAACTTATCTGAACAGCGCACAGGTAACGGCAGATTTTGCCAATTATGTGGCGGGCGAGGTTGCCTTTTTCCAGACAGCGGCAACTTCCACCAGCGGGGCTAAGATTGGAATGATGAAAATTGAATCTATTACAGTAGATCCTAAAGATACGACCAAAGGATTTTATACTGTATCGTTTAAGGTTGTACAGCAATAATATAGAATGAAGAGACTAATTTGGGTGTTTTGTGGTTTGGTTTTGGTTTTGAGCGCGTTTACGCGTTCAAAACCAATTAAAAGCTACGATCTGATCATTTACGGCGGCACATCATCGGGTGTAATTGCGGCTTATGCTGCTGCAAAAGAAGGATTAAAGGTAGCTATCCTGGAACCGAACCTGCATTTGGGCGGTTTAACGACCAGCGGACTGGGGCATGTGGATATCGGCAATCCTGAGACTGTAGGGGGCTATACCATGGAATTTTTGAAAAGGGTAGGTGCACATTATAAAATGAACCGTTTTTGTACGGAAATGGAGAGCTCTGCGGCAGAGAAGGTGTACCTGGAAATGATGAGTGAAGCAGGCGTAGATGTGATTTACCAGGCTAAACTGCAGGAAAAAACCGGGGTTCAGAAAAGGGCCGGTAAAATAACAGCGTTGTTCCTGTCCAATGGTGATACCTATGGTGCAAAGATGTTTATTGATGCCACTTATGAGGGAGATCTGATGGCCTGGAGTCAGGTTCCTTATCGTATAGGCAGGGAAAGTAAAGAGGAATACAACGAATCTTCAGCGGGAATACAGCAGTATAAGGTTACCGGAATACTAAAACCGGACAGGATTAATGAAATCAGGCTGCTTGGTAAAGATTTTCCGCTGGATTATCTATTTGATGAGACCGCAACTCAGGGCGGTGCAGACAAAAAGGTACAGGCCTATACTTACCGCCTGTCTTTAACCACAAAGGCTGACAACCGTATCCCTTTTGTCAAGCCTGAAAATTACCAGCCGGAAAGATACAGGGATCTGCTAAATAAGATTCATAAGGAGAAACTGAGGACTTTCGATCAGGTCACCACAGTTTATCCGATGCCCAATGAAAAAGCAGACATCAACCATTTAGACCTGGTGAATGCCTCATGGAATTATGCGGATGGCAGCTATGCTGAACGTGATGAAATCGCAAATTACCATAAAGCATACCAGCAGGGCTATCTTTATTTTTTAGCAAACGACAGTCGTGTACCGGATGAGCTGAGAAAAGATGCCCGGCGTTATGGTTATCCGAAAGATGAATTTGCTGACCATGGCAACTGGCCTTATCTGCTCTATGTGAGAGAAGGCAGGAGAATGTCGGGAGCTTACGTGATGAAACAGCAGGATGCGTGGGACAATATTCATAAGAAAGATGGTATTGCGATGGGCTCGTATTTTATGGACTGCCATACGGTACAGCAATTTATCACTCCCAAAGGACAGCTGGTGCATGAAGGAGAAATGGAACATGCGCCTTTCAGACCTTATGAGATCCCTTATGCTGCGCTCATTCCCAGGGCGGCAGACTGTGAAAACCTTTTTGTCACCGTGTGTTTGTCGGCCTCACATACTATTTACGGCTCACTAAGAATGGAGCCTGTTTTCATGATGACGGGACATGCGGCGGGGGTAGCGGCTGCGATGGCGATCGGAGAAAATATAACGGTTCAGCAAGTAAATACAGATCAGCTCCGCACAAAATTACGGACACAGCAGCAGATCTTGAAGTATGACACAAAACCGGGATTTTTCCTGAATAAAGATAGCAGTGCTTATGTAATGGACGATACTGATGCCGTATTTAAGGGCGAGTGGCTGCATTCTATCAGCTCAGCACCCTTCCTGTTATACAATTACCGGTTTGCCAGCCAGTCTGCCACACAAACAGCATCTGCTACTTATTTCCCTGAACTGAAAGAAGATGGAATGTATGAAGTAGCGTTAATGTACTCGGCCGATAAAAACAGGAGTAAAAATGCATTAGTTATGATCGACTGTGATGAGGGCCGTAAAGTGGTAGCTGTGGATATGACCAGGAAGGCGCCGGCAGGTTACTGGCATACATTGGGAGAATACAAATTTTCAAAGCAGCACAGGCCAAAGATTGTCTTATCGAATCAGGGCAACGGCGGAGTTGTGATTGCGGATGGTTTAAGATTTAAAAAGAAATAAAATGAAAAGAAGACTGCTTGTTATACTTACCCTTTGTTTTACTGCATTCAGCGGATTTGCATGGAAGGCTGAATCAGAGGTGATCATCTATCCGGCACCTGCGGGCGAAACGCTGAGTCGTGCTTACCAGGTGACCGCTGCCGGGAAAAACGTGCCTGTTTATGTTGCAAAAGTAGCTTCGTCCGACCGTAAGCTGCGCTACAAAGCGATGGATGACAAGATAAATTCTGCGCGCTATTTTGAAGAGGCCGCGTTCAGTTATTTTGATTTACCGGGGAGTGCTACAATTACTGTCAGTGCAGCCTCAGTGATTAAAACGGTAAAAATCCTGCCATCTTCCTATCAGATTGCAGCGGAAATCAAAGCGGGTAAAGTCATTTTTCAAATTAAGGCCGGTCAGCAGGTAACGGTAGAAATCAATGGTGAAATCATCCAGTCCTTACATATTTTTGCGAATACGATAGAAAAGAATAAACCTGATGCAAATGACCCGGATGTATTGTTTTATGGTCCGGGGATCCATGAGATCAGCCGACTGGTAGTTAAAGATAACCAGACCCTTTACCTGGCCGGCGGTGCTATTTTAAGAACTGTTATCGGGGAAAATGAAAAGGCATCCACCACGCCAACAAGCGGATTAAAAAATAAACCCTATCCGCCATCGATCAGTTTAACTGGTAAAAACATCAAAGTAAGGGGCAGGGGAATTATTGATGCATCGGCCTGTCCAACCCATTCCCGCAACATGATCATGGTTCAGGGCGAAAATATCAGCATTGAGGGTATCATCTTACGTGATGCTCCTTTATGGACGCTGCCCGTGCGGCAGTCGGCCGGTATCCATATTGATAACATTAAACTGCTGGGTTACCGGGCCAACTCTGATGGCGTGGATATCTGCAACAGCAGCAATGTACTGGTTGAAAATTGTTTCATCAGAACACTCGATGATCTGGTGGTGATCAAGTCTTTAAAAGGTAAAGGGGATACGAGGAAGATTACCGTGCGCAAATGTGTACTGTGGAACGAAGTGGCACATGCCTTAAGCCTGGGTGCAGAAATCAACGAGAACATACATGATGTCTTGTTTACAGATTGTGATGTGATTCATGATCAGGGCAGGGAGTGGTCTTTAAGGGTTTATCATTGTGATGGTGGTCTGGTCAGCAATATCCGCTTTGAAAACTTAAGGATAGAAGAGTCTAAAAAATTTATATCCCTGTGGATCAATAAAGATGTGTGGACAACGGATGAGCACCGGGGACATATTGACAATATCAGTTTTAAAAATATAATGGTAAAAGGAACACCGCTGACGGTAGAGTTATTGGGTTATGGTCCGGAGAATCTGGTGAACAAGGTCTCCTTCAAAAACATCACCTTAAATGGTGAAAAGTTAAAGGCTGCTCAGGTAAAGACAAACGAATTTGTAAAACAGGTAAATTTCAAATGATGAGAAGATTATGGCTGTTATCGCTGTTGCATGTGATAACTATGGCTGCCTTGGCACAAAATAAGTATGATATTGTGGTGGTGGGTGCCAATCCGGGCGGAATTACTGCCGCCATTGCTGCAGCCCGTATGGGTGAGAAAGTACTGGTACTGGAACGTACGCATCATATCGGAGGTTTACCGGCCAATGGGCTGGGCGCTACAGATATTGACACCAGGGGGGCAACCACAGGTTTATTTTTAGAATTTGTACAGCATATTAAATCACATTATATCAAAACCTATGGCGAAAATTCCCAGCAGGTAAAAGATTGCAGAGAGGGATATCATTTCGAACCTTCGGTAGCAGAGCAGGTTTTTTTGCAAATGATAGCTGCATATCCGGATATTACCGTCCTGAAGCGCCGGCAGTTTGATGCGCTTGACAAAAATGTAAAGATCCGTAAGGGGTTGGTCAGCTCTATCCAGGTAACGAACCGGGATAATGGTAAAATTGAACACTATACTGCTGCAGTATTTATTGATGGTACCTATGAAGGTGATCTTGCAGCGGCAGCAGGTATTCCATTCCGGGTAGGGCGTGAAAGCCGGAAAGCATACGGCGAAACTGGTGCAGGTAAAATTTATAAATACTGGGAGGGACCGGAAATAGCTGCCTTAAGCACACGTGAAGGGGATACCGCCATCCAGGCTTATAATTACCGGGTAAACCTGACAAAGGTAGCCTCAAAAAGAATTCCTTTTGAGAGGCCTGCAAACTATAACAGGGAAGAATATATCTCACTGATTACTGATGTGCTGGAAAACAGGCAGCAGGCCATCGGTCCGATGAAGCATGGAATTGATGTGGTGGTCAACAGTGTACTGATCCCCAATGGGAAAGTAGACGCCAATAACCAGCATGCTGCCCTGATCTCTACAGATTTACCGGAAGAAAATTACAGGTGGCCTAAAGCCGGCTGGGCCTGGCGGGATAAATTTGCGGAAAGGCTCCGGTCATATATACTGGGACTGCTCTATTTCGCAGCGAATGATCCTGCTTTACCGGCTGCATTCCGGGCTGAAGTCAATGAATGGGGATTGGCCAGTGATGAATACCAGGATAACCAGCATTTTCCGCGGCAGGTCTATGTCAGGGAAGGAAGAAGAATTATCGGGAAGCATATATTCACTGCGAATGATGCATTGGCTGTAGCGGGAAAAGAACGTCCGCCGCTTTACCGGAGCAGTATTACTGCCGGGCATTATTCGCTGGATTCCCATGCTACATTAAAAAGAGAAGCCGGCAAGCCGGTGCTGGAAGGTTTTTTAAGTTATAAAACACAGCCCTATACCGTACCAATTGAGGTGATGTTTAGTGAAAAGATCAAAAATGTGCTATGTCCGGTTCCTGTATCAGGCACGCATATCGGTTTCTCTACTTTAAGAATGGAACCTTGCTGGATGGCACTGGGACAGGCCGCAGGGGTAACCGCTGCGCTGATGCAGCAAAACAGGATGGCAGTTCAGGATATTCCGGTACTGCAGGTACAGCAAATATTACTGGAGCAGCAGGCTACACTGATTTATTTTTCAGACCTAACGGTAAAGGATCCCGATTTCAAAATGGTGCAGCTGATGGGCCTTCAGGGCTATTTGCCTGATTACAAAGCCAGACTGGACGATCCGGCAGATGCCGAAACCATCAGGTTGTGGGAAGGCTTGTCAGGCAAGAAACTGCAGCAGTATAGCAACGGCGGCTCCAGAAGAAGCTTATTAAAACAGATGTATCACAATGAATAGAAGAGGGAGAGAAATGGAACCAATCAGACAGCAGCTATTTAAAATATTAATTTGCAGCCTTCTGCTTTTAGGCGCACTGCAACCGCTTTCCGCACAGGAAGGGCATTCAAAATACGTGAATCCCTTTATCGGAACAAGTGGTTTCGGACATACCTATCCGGGCGCAACAGTACCCTTTGGTATGGTACAGCTCAGTCCGGAAACAGGGAATTTCAAATGGGATTATACCTCGGGATACCAGTATGCAGACAGCACGCTGCTGGGATTTGCACATACGCATTTAAGTGGTACGGGCGTAAGTGACCTGGGCGATGTCCTGATTTTTCCTTTCCAGGGAGAGTCGTCCAAAATGAAAAGCAGTTTTTCAAAACAGACAGAAAAGGCAGAGCCGGGTTATTACACGGTGCTGCTTAAGGAAGGAAATATCAGGGCAGAACTGACCGCCAGTGCCAAGGTGGGCGTACACCAGTACACCTTCAGCAAGACGGGCAAAGCTTCTCTTTTAATCGATGCCCAAAATGGCCTGGTCAATTCTCCCAGGGAACTGGGCATGCATATCCTGGAAGGTCAGCTGGAAGCAGAGGGAAATCAGACCATCAATGGTTATATCCAGTCTAAAAAATGGGTGACGAAAAGAACATATTTTACCATTGTATTTGACCGTCCCTTCATTGCAAACCATTTTACGGATGGCGACAAAAAAAGGAAGCTGATAGTGGATTTTGAAGTCAGCAAAGGGACGAAAATAGGACTCAAAGTAGCCTTGTCCACAGTCAGTATTGCAGGTGCAAAATTAAACATGCAGGAAGCTTCCGGTAAAACTTTTACAGCGATCAGAACTGCTGCAAAAAGGGAATGGGACCACTATTTATCGGCAATGGAGATTACAGGCACGCTGGCGCAAAAGCAGAACTTTTATACCAGTCTTTATCATTTACTCATCCAGCCAAATAATATTGCCGATGCGGATGGGAAATACCGCGGTGCGGATGACAAGGTACACCAGTCTGCAAATAAAAACTACTATTCCACACTTTCATTGTGGGATACTTTCAGGGCAGCCCATCCCTTGTATACTATTTTGTATCCGGAACGGAATGCAGAAATCGTCAACACCATGGTTGATCATTTTGATGCTGCCCAAACCTTACCGGTGTGGACACTGGCGGGGAAAGAAAACTGGTGTATGATTGGTAACCATTCTATTCCGGTGATCGTTGACGCATATTTAAAGGGGCTGCCGGGATTTGACGCAGAGCGTGCTTACCGGGCCATAAAAAAAACACTGACCACTAATGGTAACCCTAAGCATGACTGGAAACAATATGATAGCTATGGCTACTATCCGTCTGACATGACCAAAACAGAGGCGGTGTCACGTACCCTGGAAGCCGGCTTTGACGACTGGTGCGCGGCACAAATGGCACAGCGTTTAGGGAAGACTGAGGATTACCAGTTCTTTTTAAAACGGAGCGGCTTTTATAAAAACCTCTTTGATCCGTCCGTCCGTTTGATGCGCGGAAAAAATACAGATGGCAATTGGGTGAAGCCTTTTGATCCCCTGAAGGTTTCACATGCCAGTACATCTGGCGGGGATTATACGGAGGGTAATGCCTGGCAATATTCTTTTCATGTATTACAGGATGTACCCGGACTGATTTCGCTCATGGGCGGAAATGAGCCGTTCATTGCTAAACTGGATTCCCTGTTTACTATGGATTCGAAGGTGTTCGGAGATGGTGCGCTGGTGGATGTGACAGGTTTAATTGGTCAGTATGCACATGGGAATGAACCCAGTCACCATATTGCCTACCTCTACAGCCTGGCCGGAAAAGCCTGGAAAACGCAGCAGCTGATCCCTGAAATCCTGGCCAACCAATACAAAAATAAGCCTGATGGTTTGAGCGGGAATGATGACTGCGGACAGATGAGTGCCTGGTATATCTTCAGCTCGCTGGGCTTTTATCCGGTGAATCCGGCGGATGGAAAATATGTATTCGGCACACCGGCTTATACAAAGGCATCACTAAAGCTGGGGAGTAAAACGCTGCACATCAATGCAAAAAATCTTTCTCCTGAAAATCGTTTTGTACAGTCGGTCGTATTAAATCACAAAGCAATAAAAGAAGGTTATATCACCCATCAGCAAGTGATGGCAGGTGGACAATTAACCTTTATCATGGGGCCAAATCATTTATAATCATGCGTAAAAAAATATATCTAGTACTCATCGCGCTTTGCTGCGCTTTCAATGTGAATGCATTTATCGTACTGCCGGATGTCATTACCGACAATATGGTATTGCAGCAGAAAGAAAAATCTACCTTCTGGGGCAAAGCTGCACCGGGTAAGTCTATCACAATTATTCCCTCCTGGAACAATAAAAAATACAGCACCACAATTGATGCGAACGGCAACTGGAAGATCAGAATTGACATTCCCGCTGCAGGCGGACCTTTTCAGCTTTCTTTCAATGATGGTGAATTACTGGTACTTAAAAATATAATGATAGGAGAAGTTTGGTTGTGCTCGGGACAGTCCAACATGGAAATGCCGCTGGCAGGATGGGGTAAGATCAAAAACTACCAGCAGGAGATTGCAAATGCAAATTACCCGAATATCCGGATCCTGAAAGTGAAGAAAACCATCAATAGTCACCCGCAACATGATTTTCAGTCGAACACCATGGGCTGGCAGGAATGTGCTCCTTCCACCATATCAGATTTTTCTGCCACGGCTTATTTCTTTGCGAGGAGAATCATCCAGGATAAAAATGTGGCGATTGGTTTAATCGATGCCACCTGGGGCGGTACCGTTATTGAATCATGGACCAGTGCGGAGGCGATTGCTAAGGTAGCAGTATTTACAGACACGGTCAGAAAATACGCGTCTATCCCTGCCGCGACAAAACTAACGAATCCCAACAAGCCTGCCTTGCTTTTTAACGGGATGATCAATCCCTTGCTGCCGGTAACCATAAAGGGGGTTATCTGGTACCAGGGGGAGAGTAATAATTCAAGGGCCTACCAGTACCGTGAACTTTTTCCATTGCTGATCAATGATTGGCGCACGAAGTTCGGGCGTGCAAAAATGCCGTTTCTGTTTGTGCAGCTGGCGAATTTCCAGGCTATTTTGCCTCAACCGGCAGACGCTACCTGGGCTGAACTGAGAGAGGCACAGGCTATGGCCCTGCGTTTACCCAATACAGGTATGGCTGTAGCTATAGATATCGGAGAAACCGGAGATATTCATCCTAAAAATAAACAGGATGCCGGTAAAAGACTGGCCTTACTGGCTTTGAGAAAGGTTTATGGGCAGGATGTGATTGATGAGGGACCTGTTTACCAATCCTATAAAATTGAAGGGGCTAAAATCAGGATCAGTTTTAAACCTTCGGTTGCAGCTTTGAAAACACAGGACGGAAAAGCCCTGACAGGTTTTGCAATTGCTGGTGCAGACCGGAAATTTTATTGGGCGACTGCTGAAATCAGCGGTAACAGCATCATCGTTTCGTCGGATCAGGTTAAAAATCCGGTTGCAGTACGCTATGCCTGGGCCAATAATCCGGTATGTAATTTAATCAATGCAGCAGCGCTGCCAGCCTCACCTTTCCGGACGGATGACTGGCCCGGAATTACTGATCAGAAGAAATAATGAAGAGAAATTTTAAAGCAGGAATTGCATTCCTGGTCGCTATAGCACTATCGGGCAGTCTGGCTGCCCGGCAAAATCAGCTGCCCAACCCTGGTGTCCTCCAATATGTGGATCCTACAATTGGCGCTGTTGGTCATTTACTGGAACCTACGCGACCAACGATGCATTTGCCCAATAGCATGGTAAGGGTTTACCCGATCCGGAAAGACCAGCTGGATGATCAGATCAGTTATTTTCCGCTGAGTATGTATTCTCACCGGATAGGGAATCTATTTTCAGTCATGCCTTACCGGAATGCAAAGCAGCCGGTCAGGGCCACGTCGGATCTGGAAAAAACTGCACCGCATTATTATACCGTTGCGCTTGATGAGCCGGGAGTAAGAGTGGAGTTTTCTCCCGCTGAGCGCAGCGGTTTTTACCGCTTTACGGCTACGGCTGTGGCACCGGTAAAGCTGAGAATCGGGGTCATAAATGAAGGAAATATGACACTGACAGGCAAAAGAATCATCACAGGCACTGAACAGTTCAAAGGAATGCAGGCCTTTGTATATGCGGAGCTGGATACAGCTGTCACCTTAGTACAGCGCAAAGACCCACAGGCTAAAATTATATTTCTGGAAACCAACGCTGCGGTAGTCCAGTTCAAATATGGGATATCTTTTATCAGCATCGAACAGGCGAAGGCCAATCTGCAAAAAGAAATTCCGCACTGGTCTTTTGATCAGGTGAAAAACAGGGCAGCGGCAATTTGGGAAAAAACTTTAGGTCAGATTCAGGTGGCAGGAGGCACTGCTGTACAGAAAAGAGCTTTCTACACAGCCTTATACCGCAGCTATGAAAGGATGGTGGACATCAGTGAGTATGGCAGATATTACAGTGCTTATGACCATAAAGTGCATACCGATAAACGTCCCCACTATGCAGATAACTGGATTTGGGATATGTACCTGGCACAGGAGCCATTGCATACTATCCTTGATCCTGAAAAAGAAGGAGATAAAATTCAATCCTATGTAAAAATGTATCAGCAGTCCGGCTGGATGCCTTCTTTTGCCCTGGTCTTTGGGGATAACCCCTGCATGACCGGGAACCATGCTGCGGCCTGGATGGCGGATGCCTGGTTTAAGGGGGTACGCAATTTTGAGCTGAAAAAAGCCTATGAGGGTGTTCGCAAGAATTCGCTGGAAGCCACGCTGCTGCCATGGAAAAATGGCCCGCGTACGCAGCTGGATAGTTTTTATGCGGTACATGGTTATTTTCCGGCACTGCGGACGGATGAAAAAGAGACCGTGGCCGGAGTTGATCCTTTTGAGAAGAGGCAGGCGGTAGCCATAACTTTACAGCAGAGTTATGATGACTGGTGCCTTTCCAGGCTGGCTAAAGTAGTGAAGGCGGATAAAGACGAAACACTGTTTGTAAAGAAGGCAGGTAACTATAAAAATGTATTCCGGACAGATAAAGGTTTTATGTGGCCAAAAGATAGCGAAGGGGAATGGATTGAACCATTTGATCCCAAGTTTTCCGGTGGTTTGGGCGGGCGGCAGTATTTCACGGAGAACAATGCCTATACCTATAACTGGGATGTGAAACATGATCTTTCCGGATTATTCACCCTGATGGGAGGAATTGGCCAGGCAGAAGCAAAGCTGGATCAGTTGTTCCGTGAGGATTTAGGTCGCGGTAAATATAATTTTCAGGCTACTTTTCCGGATGCGACAGGACTGGTCGGCCAGTTTGTAATGGGCAACGAACCCAGCTTTCATATCCCTTATTTATACAATTATATGGGGGCACCCTGGAAGAGTCAGAAAAGGATCCGCAGTCTTTTAGCTACCTGGTTTGGCGATCATCTGTTTAGCATTCCCGGTGATGAAGATGGCGGTGGGATGAGTGCATTCGTGGTCTTTTCCATGATGGGTTTTTACCCTGTAACGCCGGGAATTCCTGTATATACGATTGGAAGCCCTGTTTTTA
>Ga0247814_10000691_pt1 | contig 24526 bp, 21 predicted proteins | sample UWRJL179409R1_FD_179947 | JGI IMG/M metagenome (GOLD analysis project Ga0247814, IMG submission 179947) | Plant litter microbial communities from Arlington Agricultural Research Station in Wisconsin, United States - UWRJ-L179-409R-1 | ecosystem: Environmental > Terrestrial > Plant litter >... | reverse complement strand
ATGGTGAATTCCGCACTAATATTGCCATATAAGTTATTGTAGTAAGCTTTGTGGCCATGTACGGCTACAGGTACATTTGCACCTGCAATCGCATTAGTCGCTTGCCCATTTACTTCCCAATACATTTTTTTATTTGTAAACTCGTGCAATTCGCCTTCGGCACTGTGGTTTTTTATACCGATTTGTGAGGTGGCACCAAAATGTGACTCAAACAAGTTGGTAGTATTAGCAACGGGAAAATTAGCGTCACTTTTATTAGTTATAGCATAATTTATATCCTGATAAACACCGTCTTTTTTGTAATGTATTTGTCCTGATCCAATCAAAGCAGTATAACTACCATCTGCATTTTTATAATGCTTGGAAAAAGCGTCTCGTTTAGTCAAATCTTCCTTTCGGTTTTTAAATTGTTCCAAAGGAGTTGCTGAATTTTCAGTAGCTACTTGATTTTGATTCACTTTTAAAGCCGTAGCGCTAGCCACACTTTTAATTTTTCCATTCTGCCCAAATCCGCTAACAGGCAATAATAAAACAAACAAAATGGCCAGTAAGCCAACATTCTTCTTCAATTGCATCAAAAAGGTAAAATTACTACGCATACACAGGTGGTATTAAATATTAAAAAATTTAACTGTTGTAGTAGGTATGTTGGATAAAATGAAAACTACGGGTAAAAAAATATCCCGAACCCGGGACGCTTTTACCTTGTTATGAATTAACACTTTATAAAGACTTGGGGCGTAAATTTAGAAAAAAAAAACCTATTATCAGTGCGTCCAAGAAAAAAATCGATTAATTGTCGCATTTTGCGGTTAATCGTTGCGGTTTTTGTTAAAAATTCGACAAGCGGCAACAAATATTTGCTTTTTCATATTTTTTTTCCATGTACCATCGCTTTATATTATAGTATTTTATATATTTGAAAACTAACTTAATAATTATGAGAATTTTAAACCACCTTCTTACGTTATCTTTACTTGCCTTGCTTTCACCGGCTTTTGCTCAGGTGGGGGTTGGAACCACGAACCCGCAGGCAGGGCTGGATATCACGTCGACAAGCAGCGGTGTGCTCATCCCCAGGGTTGTGCTGACATCAACTGCGACGAATGTTCCGGTCTACAATCCGGCTCCTCCCGGAACGGCTGTACCTGCTACAGGAACCTTAGTGTACAATACCAATACTGCAGGCGTTTCGCCCAATAATGTGGTGCCCGGATTTTATTACTGGGACAGCGCCAAATGGGTTGCCCTTGCAGGCAGTGCGGCTCCTTCTACTACAGCTTGGAACATTACCGGTAATGCCGGGACAACTACCAGTCATTTTTTAGGAACTACAGATACTAACCCTTTAGTCTTTAAAGTAAATGATCAGGCTAAGTTCACAATACCACTTTTGGCCAATCAATTGCAAGGCTATGGAGGTACTGCTGCATCACCAACATACAGCTGGACTGGTGCATCAACTTCAGGAATGTGGCAATCTGGTGGAAATGTAAGATTCAATACCAATTCGACTTCACGTTTTCAGGTTGCTGCTGGAGCATTTCAGGTGCATTCAATGGAAACAGGCGTAGGTACTGCTGCAACACCTTTTTACAGCTGGTCTACTGATACAGATACCGGTATGTTTCGAGCTGCTGCTGATCAGTTAGGTTTTGCAACTGCAGGTGTTGATCGTCTTAGTATCCTCGCTAATGGCAATACAGGTGTTGGAAATACCGCGCCAAATACAAAACTGGAAGTTGCGGGTGCCTTATCTCTTAACGAAGGTAGTGCCCTCACATTTGCTAATGGGAACAATAATAATATTGCTTTGGGAGGTCCTTTCTCTATGTACCGAATTACCGGACCAACAGCTGTGTTTAGTCTGACTGGCGTTGTGCCTGTTACAGGTGCCAATGGACAAATAGTGACCATTGAAAACACAACTACATTTCCGATGACGCTTGTGCATGATGCGGCAGCTTCTACGGCTGGGAACAGGATCTTTTGCCCAGGTGCAAAAAATCTTGTATTAACCGGACAGTATGCGACAGTAACTTTGCAATATAATGCCACGCAAACCCGTTGGGTCGTAACCGGCTATGTAGGTGAAGCTACAAGTGTAAACTCACGCGATATTTATGCAGTTAAAGGAACTACAGATCTTAATCTCACTCCGGCAACTTATCCTGCTACTGGAAGTTTTAGTGATATGGCAGAAATGACCCTTACTGTAACTCCTAAAAACAGTATCATATATGTAAATTTTGGTGCTTCGGGTGATTTGGCGGTTAGTCCGCTACCGGGAGCCAATAACATTGGTTTCAGACTCATGAATGGAACAACGGTACTTGGTGGGACAGCATCTGTTTCAACAGATTATGATTCGGATGATTTGTATGGAGAACTTGTTGCCACCGGATGGAATGCCCACTTCACTATGTTTCCTGTAGCAGTTACTCCGGGTGTGCCTATAACACTTAAAATACAATGGTCAGCTGCTGCAATTTATGGTGCTCCTGCTCATAACTATGTGTCGTCACAGCCTTCTTATGCGCATAGGAATCTTACTATAATTGATTAATGAAGATGAAAAAAGTATATTTCGTTTTGTTGTTTATTTGCGGAATCTCTGGATATGCGCAGCAATTAAAGATCAATTATAAAGACAGTGCCGCTTCGGTTAACCGAAGAACACAAAGGACTGAAGAAAGTAGTGGTATTAATGTGAATCGGTCTATGTATGCAACCTCTTTAAATAAAAGAGATTCATTGCGAAGTTTAAGAGAAAAACAGCCAACAGTAAATGACCAACATTCATCAGCCAACAGTCTTAGGATTGTGAGGCGTGCAACAGTTGATAGTACTAATAAAGCTCCAGATTCAAATAACAAAAAATAAGCTCGTAAATATCCAGTTATAAATAAACCCGCTTTGTGCGGGTTTATTTCTTTATAAACGGATATGAAATGTTTAGAAGATTTCTTTACTTCAGAGATTTCCGACTCAAAATCAGGATGATTAGCATCGGGAATATTCTTTAATATTCTCAAGTTAAACAAAAAAGAGCGGTTGCCACATATGACAACCGCTCTTTTGCAAGAAGCTAATATTTGCTTAATTCTTTATAAACTTTTCAGTCACTATAGCTCCATTTGCCAAAGTTACCTGCAGAAGGTAAGCACCATTTGGCAGTCCGGACACATTGATTGCCTCACTTCCTGATGTTTCGGCTTTAATTAATTGCCCTAACATTGAGAATACTTCAGTCTTTCTGATTGTCTCATTGGTTTGAATAGTCAATTTGTTTTGCGCGGGATTTGGGTAAATTCCGATACTGGATGCAGAATGATTATCCAATCCTAAAATAGTTGTAGCACATACGGCCGGTGGAGTTGATTCTATTACACCTACATTGTCGAAAGAAAAAGAAAACTCACTGCTGTTATTGTAAGCACTATTGACATCAAGATAGATCAGGATATCAGATCTGTTCGAAATAGTAGCCAGGTTAAATGTAATTTCAACCGGTACACAGCTTCTCAATTGGTTAAAAAGAATTTTACCATAATTGTCAGTAGTGATTGGTGTACCATTTATTTTAACTTCAGAAACAACTTGTTTGTATCCGTTATCAGCCCAGATGTAAAAACGGAAAAAACTATTTGGTGCCGAAGCTACATACGAATTACTAAGGTTGAGTTTTAAAACGATTTTATCAGAATAGGAAGCATCCTGACGTGGCAATCTGATAAAGTTACCCCAAAAACCATTGAAGTTACCGCTGTAGCCGATTTTTCCGCCAGTACAGCCTCCTGTCGCGGACCAGACAATTGGAGGGTTGCTGTTTGGAGCATACCAGGTGCTGGTGCTTGTACCTTGCGTAAGAATATTAGTGTTGAATTCCTGAGTTGACAAAATAGCATTTGGCGCCGCAAAACGAATGTCTCCATCCTGGTTTTTAGCTTTGGTGTAAAAACAATATTCTGTTTGTGAAGGCAAATTAGAAAGCGTAACACTGTTCCATGCTGTTTTGGTCAGGAAAGTTTCCGTAGCACCGAAAGTACCATTCTGCTGTACATACATTGCATTAGTTGGCGAGAAAATAGAATATGTCGTAATTGCCGGATTCGCTGCAGGCGATTCTGCGGAAATGGTAAAAGAAAGCGTTGTCGTAGTTGAGGCAATCACTAATTGTCCCGGAACGTTAGCTGCAGTATAACGGGGCGTTGCTGTTGTGGTCCAACTACAATCTCCGGCTATATTTTTAATCCTGACACGAAACCAGTATGCTTTATCAGGATTGTTTCCGGCATTGAAAGTATAGGAAGTTCCGGTAACTTCAGTTGTTCCTGTAAAGGCTGTGCCGTTGGTTGAATATTCCAGTTCGTATGATGTAGCCGTTACAGCTGCATTCCAACTTACCTGTAGCGTATTAGAGGCGCCATTAGCAGGTGTGCCAATTGCAACTTGCAGATTAGCAACCGCTTCACATTCAAGGATTACTGAAGTATTACTTTTGGCGAATGCCGATAGATTAGTGTTGTGTGCATTGGCTGAAACAGCAAATATGCCCGAAAGCAATAAAGTATGCATAAGATTTTTGTTTCTCATACGTGAAAATAAGGTGGTATTTATATACATTATAAGGTGTTGTTTGATGTTAATTTAAAATTGCAGGTAATACTGCAGCAATAGAAAAGCCACCAACATTGAGAAAGTGGCTTTACTGCTAAGATTTTAGTTTTTAATGAATTTCGCTGCGGCTACAGAACCATTTTCCATAGTAACCTGTACAGTGTAGACTCCGTTAGGCAAGCCTGAAACGTTAACCACTTTTGATTTTCCGTTTTGGACTAACTGACCCAAAAGATTATATATTGCTACTGCATTTAGAGACGAATCGGTTTTTATAGTTAATTCGTTGTGCGCTGGATTTGGTGACATACCTATTGAAGAAGCACTAAAATTTGCTGTTTTCAAAAGTGTATTCCATGCCGATATAAGGAATGTACCTGCTGCAGTGTTTGACTTTGCCCAGGTTCTTATATATATTGTTTCTCCCTGAGTTCTGTCAGTAAGGTTGATTAGTGAAAAATCTCCTTCACCGCTGGTGTCGTCACAAGCCAGAACAGTAAGTAAATCACAGTCTCCGGTATATGCTGTTAATCCGGTAGCTGTGATAGCACTACCTGCTTCAGCACGGGTTTCCAGTGTTACTTTTCCATCTGCTGGAACAGTAATTTTGTACCAAACATCATTACCCTGATAGTCTCCACACGCAGGCATAGGACCACTTGAATTCGTTGTGTTTACATTTGTTCCGCTGATGTCAAATTCATCAAATGATTCGCCAATCATTAAATCTGTTGCACCGGCACAATCATCGTTAATAGGTCCAACAATTACATTTAATGAATAATCTTCTGTTTCTCCATATTCAAGAGTATTACAGAAACTGGTCGCGCTAAGAAGTCCTTCTTCTGTCAATGCAGATCGAACTCTCAAACGTGTCGTGCCTGATACTGCGTTTGTAGGTACCGTAAAATTAAATTCAAAAGTTTGGTTGTTGGTCATCGTCCCTGAATTACCTAAGAATTCGTCTGCAGTAGCACTGCCATCCTGGTTCCAGTCGATCCAAGCAGAAATATTACCTGCATTAACGACAGGGCCATTGTCTTTATAAGTTGTAGCAAGTGTATAACTGTTGCCTCCAATTAAATCTGTCGTTTGAGCAGTATAACTGGTGTAACCTGTTGGTGCGTTGTTATATAGTGTCGTGTTATTAATTGTTCCAAGTGTTACATTGGAGATTCCAACATATTCACAATCACCATATCCAGCGCAATTTGCGTAAATATTGGTTGGATGACAATAGTTTTCTGTTTGCGTATATTCAACAGTCAAATAGGGTCTTCTTGCGGCATCAGCATAGCCAAAGAAACCCATTATTCTGGAAGTTGTGCCTGTTGCCCATGAAGAACTTAAACTTAAAGAGAAAAATGAATTGGCACCTCCTGCTTTTGCAGCAACATCAGCGCGACCGAAAGGCCCTAATTCGACATTCGTATAAGTTCCAACAGTTCCTCCTGTGATTTGTGCATAGGCACCTAAAGTATTTGTTGGGTTGTCAGTTATTGCAGTGTATAGTCCGTCATATAATGGGAAAAAATAAAGAGATGACAGGTCAAACTTAGATTGCCCCAACATGATTGCATTAGTCGTATTGAATGTACCTGCAATATATCCGGGATGCAGGGATACAGTTGCTGAAGAAACTTCGCATGCAGGAAGACCTGTCGTATTAAAAGTAACCCAACCTCTGTAAAATCCACCTTCATAGCCTGCATAAATATCGCCAGACCCGCCACCTGTAGCAAAACATTGTCCTGAAGCATCATCAGCGTTATTCGGATAATAAACAGATGATGGATCAACCAATATAGGAAATGTTCTTTCCTGATTCGTAAGCCATTCTGTACTTACCTTAGTGAGTATGGTCAATGTGTTACCGTTTTGCTTTACCTCATAAATGGTGTTATTTGTAAATGCCCCAGAACTTTTCGCATCGAGTGAAACCGGATTTTCGTAACGGTACACTGGTTTACCATGACTGTCAGAAAGTAAAATACCTCTTTGGTTAACGGCATAAGTCCAATTGTTTTCAATTACAATGTCTTCGGCAAATACCAGGTATTGAGAGCCGCTTGGCCTGTTGGCTATAGCAGTACTGTTTTTTAGCACATAGTTGAGTTTTCTCACGCCGCTTAAAACGGAAAATTCCGCGTCAATAGTATTAAAAATGTTGGAATACAAAGCTTTATTATGGTCGATAGTAATCCGAGTGGCTGCAGCTGCAGTGATTCCGACCGCTTGTCCATTCACTTCCCAATACATCTTATTGTTGGTGAATTCTTTAATGTTTCCTTCTTTGGAATGGCTTATGATACCAGCATTAGCAGTGGCGCCAAAATAAGTTTCCATAAGATTCGCTTTATTGGCATAAGGAAAAAGCTGCGCATTTGCAGCAGTATTAACTGTAATTTTAGGGTCAATGTCGCGATAAGATCCATTTTTTAAATAATGAATCGGTCCGCTTCCAATTACGGCAGTATAGCTTCCGTCACCATTTTTGAAATGTTTGCTGTAAAGATCTCTCTTTTTAACATCTTCTGTTTTCCCTTTGAGCACGGATATTGGCGTTTCATTGGCAGACATCTGACGCATAGTGGTGTTTGCGTCAATTACCTGTAAGGTCTTATTCTGAGCATGGTTCGTATCCTGATGCTGATTTTTGCTGAGCTGTGCATTTCCAATAGCGCAGAACGACAGAAAAGAAGCCAAGATGAACGTCCTTGTCTTTTCAGAAGAGGCTTTCTTAGGCATAAAAGTAAATTTGTCAATCATAAAATTGAATTAATGTGGTTAATAATGGTTTTTGTTTAGTTTTTCGGCATAAACCTAAGAAAAAAATACCGATAAACCCGATAATGACATTCTTTTTCAAGAATCCATGGGATTTAACGCAGATTTTTGAGGATTAATTGAAATATCATGGAAATTACTACAAATTATTTGTTAACATATTTGCAATAAAAAAGTACTGTCAGTTGCGACAGTACTTTGAAAAAGAGGCATTAGCATAAAGATTACATGTTACAAACTATAATAACTTAAAGCACCGGAAGGACATTTTTTTATTGTTTCAATGATGCTCTTTGTATTTGAAGCTTCCATTTTAATCCATGGTTTTTCCCTGGGTTGAAAAACTTCGGGATTGTTGCGTACGCAATTTGCCGAGTGGATGCACTTTCCTGATTGCCATACAATTGTCACCTCGCCGTTTGTATATTCTTTTGTTGTATTTTTTGGATCCATAATTAGACAGCGGTTTTGATAAAAATATTTCCTTTTAAAATCTTTGAGATGGGACATTTTTCTGCAATGACCAGTAATTTCTCTTTTTGCTCTTCTGAAATTGTTGGAGGAAATGTGATTTTTTTGGTAATAGTCGTGGTTTCGCTACCAACTTCACGTTCAAGATTCAGCGAAATATTGACTTCAGAAATATTCCATCCTTTACGGTCAATATACATACGCAAAGTCGCTAAGGTACACGAGGCCAGCGAAGACAGTAACACCGAGTATGGATCCGGACCTAAATCCTGTCCGCCGAGAATTTCAGGTTCGTCCATAATGAGCTGCCCGTTTCTCCAGAAAACCGTACACAGGTATTTTTGCTTGCCGATATGCGCGACAATGTCATTTTCAAGGATGTTTGCCATTATTTCAAGACATCATTGTATTCTGTGCTTTTGTCGAAAACGCTTTTGACATATGGGCACAGCGGAATGATTTTGTAATTATTTTCGCGTGCAAAAGCTACGGCTTTAAGGAACATTTTCTTTCCAAATCCCTGGCCGTTAAACCCCGCATTTACTTCTGTATGGTCAATGATAAAGGTATCGTTTCCGGAAAAGACAAAAGTCATTTCTGCTTCCTTTTTTTCGTCGACAACTACGTAAAACTGTCCTTTTTTTTCATTGTATTCTAAATCAACAATCTCTGTCATGGTAATATTTTTTATAAAGGCAGCAGCTTATATGGTTACTGCCTTGGGTTAATTTTTAGTTTGTCATCGGAATTTCCATTAATAAAAACTCTGCATCTGTGGTTGCCTGAATATCGAGCGTTTCAAAATCGGTTATTCCCAATCCGTCTCGGGTGGATAATTCCTGTCCGTCAATGGTCACGTCGCCTTTGAGAATGAATGCGTAAACTCCGTTTCCTTTTTTATTCAGTGTATAATTGGTTTTCGTACCGGCATCAAATTTCCCCATATTAAACCATGCATCCTGATGGATCCAAACGCCGTCATCGTTGGCATTTGGTGAAAGGATTTGCTGAAGCTTATTGTGTCTGTCTTCGTCATTTAAAGTAATTTGCTGGTATCTTGGGGTTACATTGCGTTCTTTTGGAAAAACCCAGATTTGAAGCAATTTTGTTCTTTGGTCCTGATTCGGATTGAACTCGCTGTGCTGTATTCCCGTTCCGGCACTCATCACTTGTACGTCTCCATTTTTGATAACCTCGGTATTGCCCATGCTGTCTTTGTGAGCCAGATCGCCTTCAAGCGGAATGGTAATGATTTCCATGTTGTCATGCGGATGCGTACCAAAGCCCATTCCGGCCGCAACGGTATCGTCATTCAAAACGCGCAATGTTCCAAATTGCACTCTGTCGGGATTGTAATAGCTCGCGAAACTAAAACTATGATAAGCATTCAACCAGCCGTGGTCAGCATGGCCTCTTGTTTCTGCTTTGTGTAAAACTGTATTTTTCATGGGATATAAATTTAGTAATTATTATGACACAAATTTACATCGATGGCAAAGAGGAAGCACTTAACCTAAATTAAGAAGTGTAATTGGAACAAATAAGAATGTAGAATAGTTACATTTTACTGGTCACGGACATTTTTTATAGCCCAGATCAATAGCGTGTTTTTCTCTTTTTGCAGTCCGAGTTTTTCAATAATCTTTGTACGGTGACCTTCAACAGTTTTTTCAGAAATGAAGAGCAGTTCGGCAATTTGCCTGCTGGTTTTTTCCTTTGCAATCAGGGTTACCACTTTTCTTTCGGAAAAGGTCAATTTGGAGAGTTCGTTATTGGTATCTGTAAAATCGGCAATAAGATCATCAGCAATGTGTTCGCTAAAATAGCGATTTCCTTTTCCAACTTCCGCCAGGCATTTTTCAAGCTCCGTATGTGCATGTTCTTTTAGGATGTAGCCATAAATCCCATACTCAGTGGCCTTTTTATAGATAGTCATTTCTTTATGCATGGTCAGCAGGATTACTTTGGTTTTCAATTTGCTTTCCTGTATTTTTTTGGCAATGTCGAGTCCGTCAAGGCCGGGCATATTGATGTCTAAAATAGCAATATCGGGAGTATGAAGCGTAATGAGGTTTAATGCCGAAATACCATTGGAGCACGTATCGATGAATTGGTAGCCATACAACTCAACAAAACTTTTAGTTCCCTGTAATGTAAACGGATGGTCATCGGCGATTAGAATTCTCATGATTGTTTTTTTATTTCTATAGTAATGACGGTTCCATTTTGGTCTGAAAATATTTTTGCCTGTCCGCCAATAGCCCGACTTCTCTCAATGATATTGTGCAACCCGAAGGCATTAGAGTTTTGAAAGGTTTCATTAACGTTAAAACCTTTTCCACTGTCTTTAATTTCGACGTAAACCATTTGCAGGTTTTCAGATATGGTAATTTTAGCTGCCATCGCATTCGCATATTTGATAATATTCGATAAGGCTTCCTGTATAATCCGGTACAGTTGCAATTCATCCGCAGTTGATAAAGAGCCGCCATAGGCAATATCTGAAGTTACCATAAAATCATTGACAGATTCTGTCCGTTCCGCCAATTGCTCAATACTGGCTTTAAGTCCGATTTTATCAAACATGACCGGATGGAGATTCCGGCTGATGATTCGGATATCATTTATAATGGCATCGATTTTTTCATTTGTGATACTTGTTTTTTCCTCAAATGAATTCTTGAGTGCGAGCAGTTCATGACTCACGCTATCATGCAGGTCGCTTGCTATGCGCTTTCTTTCTTCTTCTGTTTTTTCCAATAACTGTTTGGTGTATTGCTGCGCATCCTGTCTCTCGCGGCGGAGTTTTTTCTGCTTTTGTGTTGCTGCGATAATAACTACAACTAAAAACAGACCCATAAACAATGAGATCAAAAGCGCTATAGTAGTATTTTTATTGACAATTGTTTTTTCCTGAATTTGAATTTGCTGTTCTTTTTTTTCGGTTTGGTATTTTTTATCAAGTTCCAAAACTTTGTGTGCCATTTCCCTGCTGGCAAGACTGTCATCTGTTTTTCCGATTGCTTCTTCGTATAATAATGCGCTTTTATAATCTTTTTTAACCAACGCGTTTTCTTTCAAAAAGCAATAATAGGTGCGCATCAGCGGATAATTTTCATTGGCGATTAATCCGGGAAGAGCTTTAGTGATATTGTTATTGTTTAAAATTCCATTGTTTTTCTCAACTTCATATTCAGCAACTGCAATATTATAATCTTGTGTCGCGATATCAGAATTGAGTGCTTCCACCTCTGGCTTGATGCCATCCAGCAATATTTTTGTTTCGGCGATCTTTTTTTCGTGAAGCAATTTTTTAGTATAGTAAGTATATACTGCGATTTTAAGCGACGAATCCTTGAGATTACTTTTATTATAAAACTGATAAACAGCTTCAATTTCATCGTATATTCTCTTATCTCCGGATTGCAGGTAAATATCAATCTTGTTGAGCATATTGGTCACCATATTTGATGTATCTTTTGCTTTTTTATGGTATTCAAAAGCGATGTCGTTGCTTTTTTCAGCCTTTGCATATTCTTTTGTCCTGCAATAAATAATCGAAAAATTACCATACACTAATCCGAGGCTGGAGAAATCTCCGGTCTTGCGGTAGTATTCCAATGCTTTTACGTTGCATTGATAAGCCAGGGTTTGATCTCCTAAAGACTGATAGCAAAATGACATGCTGTAAAAAGCGTTGGCGGTATTGACACAACTGATATAATCGTCGGAAGGAACAGTTGTTGCCTTTTCATAATAACCGATGGCTTTCCTGAAATTGCCGGTATCACTATAAAAGTCACCAATATAGATGTCAATGAAAGTAGTGGTTTTTGGAGGTAATTTATTCCTGTAATGATTGGAAAAATGTTCAATAGTTTGCATAAACGCGTCATCAAAAGATAAGTAAGATGATTTTTTCACACTAACAATCTCGAGTGCATCAGCAGCATTCCTGTAATTGCCTTCCTTTAATTTCTTGTAGTAATACGAATAAAAAACAGGCATGTATCGGGCATTATGAAAATTCTGATTGTTGATCAGCCACAAACAAGTAGCATCAAAATTTTCACGGATTTTTTCATAAACAACACCAGTTTCCTTTTTTTTCTGACAGGACCAAAGGAAAAATAACGGCAGCAATAAAGCCAGCATCATTGTTAAGGCATTTTTTGGGCAATACATTTTCCTCATGGTACAACAAATGTATCTATTTCGTTAGCATAATGCATTTCAAAAGCAAGAATAGGGGTTTCCCCTTGTAGGGTGCTGAGTTTATTAGCCTCATATTTGTTGGTAACCTAAATTAATGCGAATATGGAAATAAGTCCCCAATTTTTCAGATTTCGAAATAAAGATACTCATAAAGTAAAATTATGGATGACTTTTTTTCTTGTCATTTATAGCAGTTGCGTAATGCAGGCGCAAAAAAAGAACCGTCACAAAGATCAGACATCAGGATTACAATCTGTTGCGGTGTACAGGACTGAGTTTGAAGCTGGAAAAGAAATTCCGCGGCGAAATAAGAAAAATGTTTTGAAAAATAAAAAAATGACTTCTGCTTTACCTGCGGGTATATGTCTTTTCAGGGTTAATTCCAAAGGCGAATCAAAACCGGTAAAGGCAAAAAAAAATAATTAATTGGTCTGGTTAAACAATTTTTTTTTGAATTTTTGAGTGGAAGCCGCCAGCAATGGCGGTTTTTTTATTTTTTCAGAAGCCGTGACTTCATCTTGCTGAAGAATTCCGGAGTTACTCCAATGTAAGAAGCAATTTGTTTCTGCGGCACTCTTTGAATCAGCGCAGGGTAACGTTTACAGAATTTTTCAAAGCGATCTTCTGCCGATAAGCTGAGATTATCCATTAGTCTTTCCTGATTGGCCACCAATGAGTTTTCTGTCAGTATCCTGAAGAATCTTTCTAATTTTGGAATTTCGTAGTACAATTGTTCCTGGTTTTCTTTAGAAAGCAAAACAACCTCGGCATCTTCAAGAACTTCGATAAAAAGCTGTCCGGGTTTTTGCGACAACAGGCTGTACATGTCGCCAATCCACCAACCTTCACAGGCAAAACTAAGTACATGTTCTACTATATTGTCGTTGATATTGAAATTGCGAAGCAGTCCCGAATTGACAAAATAAGAATGTTTACAGACTTCACCCGCATTCAGGATAATGGATTTGGGTTTGTAGTGCCTTACTTCTGTTTTGGACAAAAACAGTTCCTGTTCCTGTGGTGTAAGATCGACAAAGCGTGCGATATTTTGGAGAATTGGTGTCATTGCAATTACTTAAATAAAAAACGGATCTTGGGTGTCTGCGTGAGGGATTGAGGCGGTATTCTCGCAGTGCAACGGAGAGATATAGCCGAAAGCCCGACCCTTGTGGTCACGCCAAAATATTTATAAAAAAGCCTCAAATGAATGAGGCGTTTGTTTAAGCTAAAACTTCTTTGATTCTGCGGATGGCTTCTGTGAGTAATTCTTCGCTGGTCGCGTAAGAGAGGCGAATACAGTCCGGATTTCCGAAAGCATCTCCTGTGACGGTTGCCACATTGGCTTCAGACAGCAGGTACATGGAGAAATCATCAGCGTTATTGATAGTTTTGCCGCGCAAGGTTTTACCAAAAAATGAAGAAACATCGGGGAAAACATAAAATGCGCCTTCGGGTACGTTGAGTTTGATTCCGGGGATAGCCTGCATGAGCCCGACTACTAAGTTTCTCCTGTTATGGAATGCCCGCACCATTTCGTGAAGTACTTTTGGATCAGCATCTACGGCTGCAATTGTTGCTCTTTGCGCGATAGAATTGGCTCCGCTGGTTACTTGTCCCTGCATTTTGGTACATGCTTTTGCTATGAATTCGGGCGCGCCGATATAGCCAATTCTCCAACCGGTCATTGCGAATGCCTTGGCAACGCCGTTAACGGTAATGGTTCTTTCGAACATGCCGGGAATAGAGGCGATACTGCAGAATGTCCCCGAAAAATTAATGTGTTCATATATTTCGTCAGCTACGACATAAATATCAGGATGCTTTTCAAGAACTTTTGCAAGACCCATCATTTCTTCACGGTTGTATACGGAGCCACTTGGATTGCATGGCGAACTGTACCAAATCATCTTGGTTTTTGGAGTGATGGCTTTTTCGAGCTGCTCGGGCGTGATTTTAAAGTCGGTTGCAACAGAGGTTGGAACTTCTACCGGAATGCCACCCGACATTTTAATGATTTCGTAATAGCTTACCCAGTATGGCGCCGGAAGGATCACTTCGTCACCATCATTAAGCATTACCTGCGCAATATTGTACAAAGATTGTTTGGCTCCGGTGGAAACCACAATGTTGGAAGGCTTGTATTCTAAATTATTGTCCCTTTTGAATTTACGGCAAATGGCCTCTTTCAGGTCGGCGTAACCATCAACCGGTGTATAAGTGCTGTAATTGTCGTCAATTGCTTTTTTGGCTGCTTCTTTAATGAAGTCGGGCGTATTGAAATCAGGTTCGCCAAGACTTAAACTGATAATGTCTTTCCCTTGTGCTTTTAATTCTCTTGCCAATGCTGCCATCGCTAATGTCTGCGATGTGGATAAATTATTAATTCTGTCTGAAAGAATGTGGTTCATGTATTGGATTTTATAGATGTCTTGGTATTAAAAACGAAAGACGCCACTGGGTGCGTCTCTGTTTTTATGCTAATTGCGGATTTTGTCCTAAGTCTTTCAAATGCTTATAATGTGCCCATACCGCGCTTCGCATTGTCTTGAACTCATGGTAGGGAAGGTTGCATTCTTTTGCGGTTTCCTTTACAATGTTCGCGATGTTTCCATAATGAATATGGCTGATATGCGGATAAAGGTGGTGTTCTATCTGATGGTTAAGACCTCCGGTAAACCAGTTAACGACTTTATTCTTCGGAGCAAAATTAGCAGTGGTATACAATTGATGGATTGCCCAGGTGTTTTCAATTTCACCATTCTCATTTGGAACAGGATTGTCAGTTTCCTCAACAACATGTGCCAATTGGAATACGATACTCAGGATCAGCCCTGCAGTATAATGCATCACAAAAAAACCTAAAAGCACCTTCCACCAAATAACGCCAAAAACAATTGGTAATACGATCCAGATTAGCGCGTAGATAATTTTGGTAATCACTAAAACCGTCCACAATTTAGCAGGGCTTTGTGGTTCGCCATAAGATAATTTTCTTTTAAGATAAGCATTCATCTGCTTGAAGTCGGTAGTCAATGACCAGTTAAAAGTCAGCAATCCATATAAAAAGAAAGAATAATAATGCTGAAAACGGTGAAACTTATGCCATTCCGCATTTTGCGTAAAACGAATGATTCTTCCCGCATCCAAATCTTCATCGTGTCCATGAATATTAGTATAAGTGTGGTGCAATACATTGTGCTGCACTTGCCAGTTATATACATTTCCGGCCAAGACATAGATACTGCCGCCCATAAATTTATTGATCCACGATTTTGAAGAATAAGAACCGTGGTTGCCATCATGCATTACATTCATTCCAATTCCGGCCATGCCAATACCCATCAGGATATTTAAACCCAGTTGTAGCCAAATGGACATATCAAGTGTAAGGATTAGAAAATAAGGCGTAAGGAAAATAGTAAACAGGATAATAGTTTTCAGGTGTATCTTCCAGTTTCCTGTTTTTGCAATGTTATTGTCTTTAAAGTAAGCATTCACCCTGCTGTTCAGTGTCCTGAAGAATTTCAGGTTGTCCTGCTTGGAGAATGTTGGAATTGAGGTAGTCATAGTTTTTCTGTAAGCAGCAAATATAATTATTATAAATTTTTGGATTGCCAAAATAGAGATAAATATTTCAACTGTAAAGTATTACTTTTGTTGAAAAATAAGACATGGAGGAAATACTAAAATATTTTCCTGATTTAACGGATCTGCAAAAGGCTCAATTCCAAAAACTGGAAGCTTTATACCACGATTGGAATGCTAAGATCAATGTGATTTCACGCAAGGACATTGATGAATTATATACCAAGCATGTGTTGCATTCGCTGGCAATTGCCAAAGTGCAGCCATTTGTTGCTGGTACTTATGTTCTTGATGTTGGTACAGGTGGTGGTTTTCCGGGAATTCCGCTTGCGATATTATTTCCGGAAACAAGATTTTACCTCATTGACGTGATTCTTAAAAAGATCACCGTTGTCAAAGCTGTTGCTGAGGCATTGGAATTAAAGAATGTCAAAGCCGAGCAATTGCGTGCCGAAAATGTTAAAGGCGATTTTGACTTTATTGTAAGTCGGGCTGTGACTAACATGCCTGATTTTGTTTCTTGGGTAAATAATAAAATTAAAAAGAAAAATAAGCACGAACTCAAAAATGGCATCCTTTATCTCAAAGGTGGTGACCTGACGGAAGAATTAAAAGGTTTTCCTAAAGCGGCTGAATACAATATCGCCGATTTCTTTAAGCCCGATTTCTTCGAAACCAAAAAAGTAGTGCATTTACCGCTTAAATTCAAAGCATAAAAAATCCCCAATTGATCGGGGATTTTTATTAAGCTTTGTAATAATTACTGTTTGATGAATTGCTGTGTGTTAATACCGGCATCAGTAGTGATCTGGGCAAAATAAACACCTTTTTGAATTCCGCTTATATCAATTGCATCAGCATCTCTTGCTGTTAGAATTGTCCGTCCGTTAAGATCTGTAATGATAACAGATTTAATTACGGATTCGTTTCCAAAGATATGCAGTAAATCTGCTGCGGGATTCGGAGCGATTTGTAATTTCTCCGTAATCTTTTCTGTAGTAGAAGTGCTTAGGTTGTTTCCGTTGTAAAGTTCAATGTCTGTGATATTCTCATTGACACCCAACAGGGCAACATTAATTTGTGTGTTACCGCTTCGCAACAGCGGAATGGAAGTCGTTCCATTATTATAATAATAGGTGTAAGCTGTTTGGGTACCTGTTCCTACACCGGTAAAGATGCCGTAATTTAACGTAACGTTCTGTACGGTTTTCATACGTGTAACACTTGCATTTGGTGGCAGGTTGCCGATATTGGCGTTAAGTGTACCGTATGCATCTACTGAATTTGTAATAGTGCCTGTAAAAGTTCCCGTGTATTCCCCATAAATGTAGGTGCCGGCTGTAGTGTCTGTATTTGTAAATCCGTAATTCAGCGGAAAAGTTCCCAGTATGCCATTATTGGTATTGTAATTCAATTCGAGTTCCGGATTTTTTACTCCGGTAATTGAAATTACACCTGCGCTGGCTTTGGTATACATTTGTGAGGTAACAGGAGTACTGTTCATTGTCCTTGTAGTTTCCATTACTGAAGTTGTGTTCGGATAATTGGTGTTTTCTGCCGGTGTCAAAGGTCGATATACATGGTTTGATGTTCCGATGTCGATCAATAGATTAAAATTCCAATTAGCATTCGCACCGCTGGAAGTGTGGTTTAAAGGCGTTGCGGCATATCCAATAATAAACGGACCACTGTCTCCATAAAAAGAAATGATTGGGCTTTGGCAAAAACTTTTTACTGAGAAAAGCAGCACTAATGCAAGTAATTTTGTTTTCATATATTTTGCTTTGAATTGACTGGCCGAAGATACAAAAATTCTCTAATTTGTAATAAAAAAGCCCAATACTGAGATTGGGCTTTAACATAATAATAGTAAGAAGATTTATTCTCCAAGAAAAGGATACCTATAATCTTCAGGTGTAACAAAGGTTTCTTTAATTGTTCTGGGAGATGCCCATCGCAACAAGTTCAATGCCGATCCTGCTTTATCATTAGTTCCCGATGCTCTGGCGCCACCAAACGGCTGCATGCCCACAACGGCTCCTGTCGGCTTGTCGTTAACGTAAAAATTTCCTGCCGCATTTTGGAGCGCTACTGTTGCTTCTTCAATCGCATAACGATCCTGGCTGAAAACAGCACCGGTTAATGCGTATTCTGAAGTCTGATCAACAAGCTGTAAGGTTTCTGTCCATTTTGCATCTTCATAAACATAAATGGTAAGCACTGGGCCGAATAATTCCGTTTCCATAGTGCTGTATTTCGGATTGGTAGTGACAATTACTGTCGGATCAATAAAATACCCTTTGGATTTATCATAATTGCCACCAACAATAATTTCAGCATCAGCATCTTTTTTTGCCTGGTCAATGTAGCTGGCGAGCTTGTCAAACGAACCTTCGTGGATTACCGCAGTGATGAAATTGGCGAAATCTTCGGGAGAACCAATTTTCATTGATTTTACATCGGTAATCAATTGAGATTTTACCGCACTCCACAAACTTCTCGGAATATAAGCTCTCGAAGCCGCCGAACATTTCTGTCCCTGAAATTCAAAAGCGCCACGTACCATTCCGGTAACAACCTGTTTTACATTGGCACTTGGATGTGCGAGTACAAAATCTTTTCCGCCTGTTTCCCCAACAATCCTTGGGTAGGTTTTATAATGATGGATATTGGTTCCGATACTTTTCCAAATGTCTTTAAAAACATGTGTCGATCCTGTAAAGTGAATACCCGCAAAGTCGCGGCTTGCAAATATTGTATCGCTAATCATCTGCGCATCGCCAAAGACTACGTTAATTACGCCGTCAGGCAATCCTGCTTCTTTAAATACATCAATAATCACCTTGGCTGAAAAAACCTGACTATCGCTTGGTTTCCATATTACAACATTGCCCATCATTGCCGCACTGGCTGGCAGATTCGCAGCAATCGCGGTAAAATTAAATGGGGTAATGGCATAAACAAATCCTTCGAGAGGACGGTATTCCAAACGGTTCCAAACCGCAGAATCCGATTTGGGCTGGTCATTGTAAATCTGGGTCATAAATTCTACATTATAACGCAAAAAGTCGATCAACTCACACGATGCGTCAATCTCTGCCTGAAAAATAGTTTTCGACTGCGCGATCATAGTCGCGGCATTTATTCTGGCTCGATAAGGTCCGGCAATAAGTTCTGCTGCTTTTAAAAAAATAGCAGCTCTTTGTTCCCAAGCCATATTGGCCCATTTTGTCCTTGATTCCAAAGCATTGGCAATTGCTTTTTCAATATGTGGCTTTTCCGCAAGATGATAAGTGCCAACGATATGCTGATGGTCATGCGGCGCCGTCATGTTTTTTGTGTTTCCCGTCCTGATTGTTTCGCTTCCTATGTAAAGCGGTACGTCAATAGTAGCATTCCACATTTCTTTATATGCGGCAAGTACAGCAGCTTTTTCAGGAGAATTCGGAGCATACGATTTTACAGGTTCGTTAACTGCTTTTGGGACATGAAAAAATCCTTTTAACATATGATGTGTTTTTTATGAATTATCTAAAAATCGATGCGCAAAGATACAAAATCAGAAAGCAAAACATAAGATTTTACGAATTTGATAACAGCTACGTTTTTCAGTTGAAACAAATGTGAAATATTTTCTCTCACGGGGAGTCTAAATTTTTCAATCTCATTTGATCGTAAACAATAGTTAAACTTATAAAAAAAATGCTCTATACTATAAGTTTCCCATCGTAAATTTATCAAAACCATAAAATTATGAAAGTACCTTTATTAGCTTTCAATGACAAGGGGATTTACTGCCAGCAGGCCGACGTGTATCTCGACCCATGGCGGCCGGTAAAAAATGCGATTATTACCCATGGCCATTCCGATCATTCCCGATGGGGACACCAGCATTACATTACCCACCATACCAATGTCCCTATAATCAAACACCGTTTGGGTGCTATCAATGTTACCGGAAAGGACTGGAATGAAAGTTTCGTTATTAATAATGTAAGATTTTCATTGCATCCCGCGGGACACATTATTGGCAGCGCGCAAATCAGAGTGGAGCACAAAGGGGAAATCTGGGTTTTTACAGGCGATTATAAAACAGAGGATGACGGTATTTCTGTCCCTTTTCAGCCTGTCAGATGCCACACTTTTATTACCGAAAATACATTTGGATTACCCGCTTTCAAATGGTTGCCACAGGCAGAAGTCATGACCGATGTTAATAATTGGTGGGCCGAAAATAAAGCCGATGGGAAAACATCTGTCTTATTTGGTTATACTTTAGGAAAAGCACAGCGGTTGCTGAAACATCTTGATACAAGTAATGGAAAAATTTTCACGCACGGCGCAGTAGAAAATATGACGGAAGTACTGCGGCCCATGGTCAAATTCCCTCCTACGACACTTATTACGCGCGAAACAAAAAGGGAAGAACTAATTGGCAATATTGTACTTGCTCCGCCAAGCGCGCATGGCACTACATGGATTCGGAAAATGACACCGTTTGTAACTGGTTCTGCCAGTGGCTGGATGGCATTTCGTGGCGCAAGAAGAAGGCGCGCCATTGATAAAGGATTCGTTCTCAGCGATCACTGTGACTGGTATGGCTTGCTAGATAGCATCAAGGCTACAGGTGCTGAAAAGATTATTTGTACACACGGCTATTCTGATATTTTTTCTAAGTACTTACGGGAAATAGGATATGACGCACGCACGGCACTAACGCAGTATGAAGGAGATGAAGGTGAAGTTTCGGAAACTGATACTAAAGAGGAAGCCGCATGAAGAACTTTGCCGAACTCATAAAAACCCTCGACAGCTCCAATAAAACATCGGTAAAAGTCGATGCATTGACGAACTATTTCCGCCATGCTTCAGATGAGGACAAGGTATGGACAATAGCAATCCTATCACACCGTCGTCCGCCAAGACCTGTAAATACAACGTTGCTTCGGCTTTGGGCCAATGAACTGGCGAATATTCCACTTTGGCTATTTGAAGAAAGCTATCATATTGTTGGAGATTTAGCCGAAACCATCGCATTGATTATTCCAACAACAAAAGAAAATTCGGATAAGAGCCTGACCGAATATTTGCGCGAAATGATTGCATTGAAAAAGCAAACCGACGATCAAAAACGCGAATACTTACATAAGAACTGGCTGGCTCTTAATTATTATGAACGCTTCGTTTTTACCAAATTGATTACCGGAAGTTTCCGTATCGGTGTGAGCCAGAAACTGATGACACGCGCGCTTTCCAAAGCCGAAGGTGTCGAAGAAGATGTGCTGGCATACAAGTTAATGGGCGACTGGGATCCTGATAAAATATCTTTTCAGGAATTGGTACTCGATGAGAAAAGCAGCGATTATTTGTCGAAACCGTTTCCATTTTATCTTGCTTATCCAATAGAAGGCGAGGTTTCAACACTTGGTGATCCTCAGGATTGGTCAATCGAACACAAATGGGATGGCATCCGGTCACAAACCATTATCCGTGACAATTCACTATATGTCTGGAGCCGTGGGGAAGAACTGGTCACAGATAAATATCCGGAGTTCAACGCTTTTATCAACGTCATTCCCAACGGAACCGTAATTGATGGTGAAATCCTGCCTTTTCCAGAAGGACAAATAGGAACTTTTAACGACCTTCAAACCCGCATTGGACGCAAAACAGTATCGTCCGCTTTGCTGCAAAAAACACCAGTAATCATTAAAGCGTATGATTTACTCGAATGGAACAATGAAGACATCAGGCATCTGCCTTACGACGAAAGAAGGAATTTGCTTGAGCAGTTATACGAAAATGTCAAAGACATAGGTTTGCCACTGCTACTGTCTGAAAATAAAAAACTAAACTCCTGGGAAGATATCGCCGAAGAACGGCTTCGCTCGCGCGAAATGAAAAGCGAAGGATTAATGCTCAAGCGACGAAGTTCTCCTTATCAGGTCGGACGGAAAAAAGGCGACTGGTGGAAATGGAAAATCGAACCGCTCGTTATTGACGCAGTACTCACTTATGCCATGCGTGGTTCCGGAAGGCGTGCGACGCTTTTTACAGATTACACTTTTGCCCTTTGGCAAACCAATGCGGAAGGCGCGCGTGAATTGGTCACTTTTGCCAAAGCGTATTCCGGCCTGACAGATGCCGAGTTCCGGAAGGTTGACGACTGGATTAAAAAGAATACTGTTGAAAAATTCGGACCGGTCAGAAGTGTAACGCCAGAGCTTGTTTTTGAAATAGGATTTGAAGGAATTGCGCTTTCCAAAAGACATAAAAGCGGAATCGCGACAAGATTTCCGCGGATTTTAAGATGGAGGCATGATAAGAAAATTGATGAGGCCAATTCAATAGAAGATTTAAAAAGCATGATTGTGTAAAATGAACAGAAAGCAACTTTTCACAATTGCCGAAGACTGGTTTCACAATCAGGGATGGAAACCTTTTGCATTCCAGACTCAGACCTGGATTGCGTTTCTGCAAGGGAAAAACGGACTCGTAAATGCGCCAACCGGTAGCGGAAAAACTTATTCGTTGTGGGTGGCGATCGTATTGGACTACATCAGTAAAAATCCCGACTACAGGACAAAACACAAACCCGGAATCAAGGCGATCTGGATTACGCCATTACGTGCCCTTTCCGTAGAAATTAAACAGGCCGCAGAAAGGGTTGCTGAAGATCTCGGAACAAAAATGACTGTCGGCATACGTTCAGGCGATACTACGCAAAGCGAAAGGGCCAAACAAAAGACTAAAATGCCAGACCTGTTGATCACGACTCCCGAAAGTTTACATTTATTAATGGCTTCAAAAAGTTATGAAAAAACATTTAAAGATTGTACAGCCATTGTTGTTGACGAATGGCACGAATTATTAGGCACAAAGCGTGGTGTGCAAACAGAACTCGCTTTGTCGCGACTGAAAGCAATAGCTCCTAATATGTTGATTTGGGGTATCTCGGCGACTATAGGAAACTTAGAACAGGCAAGACAGGTTTTATTGGGTGTCGCAACAGCTAATCTGGAAAACTCAATTTTGATACGTGCAGCAATTAATAAAAAAATAAGGGTGCATTCTATTATTCCTGAAAAAATGGAAACTTATCCGTGGCGCGGTCACATGGGATTGCATTTGATTGATGAGGTTGCCAAAATTGTCAGGCGCAGCAAAACGACCCTGATATTTACTAATGTACGCTCTGCCTGTGAACTTTGGTATCAAACATTACTGGAAAAATACCCGGAGTTTGCCGGAGAAATGGCCATGCACCATGGAAGTATCAGCAGGGAAACACGACTTTGGGTAGAAAATGCCATCCGCACTGAATCCCTCAAAGTAGTAGTCTGCACTTCAAGCCTGGATCTCGGTGTCGATTTTGCACCGGTGGAAACAATCATACAGATTGGCGGACCAAAAGGTGTCGCTCGATTTCTGCAAAGAGCCGGAAGAAGTGGCCATCAGCCAGGAAAAGAAAGTGTGATTTATTTTCTTGCCACGCATGCGATGGAACTTATTGAAGCATCGGCATTGCAAAAAGCGGTTGCATCTACTGAAGTGGAAGAACGAATTCCATACCTGGACAGTTGGGATGTGCTTGTGCAATATCTTAATACACTCGCAGTTTCAGACGGATTTCTGCCAGACCAGATCTTTAAAGAAATCCGACAGACGTTTTGCTACCAATCGATTTCAAAAGAGCACTGGAACTGGATATTGCATTTTATCACCAACGGGAGCCAAAGCCTGCAAGTGTACGACGAATTCAAGAAAGTTGAAATTGATGAAAATGGCTGTTATAAAATTAATAGCCGCATGATTGCTATGCGTCACCGGATGCAAATTGGTACCATAGTAGGTGATGCGGTACTCAACGTGAAATTTTTAAGCGGAGGATATATCGGTACTATTGAAGAATGGTTCATCTCAAAACTCAAACCCGGCGATACATTTACTTTTGGAGGCAGGAAACTTGAATTATTCAGGGTTAAAAATATGCAGGTATTGGTACGAAAAGCCGATCCCAAAAAGCAATCGCGCACGGTGAGCTGGATGGGTGGAAGGATGACATTGTCGGCACAGATGAGCGAATTGCTGCGCCGGGAATTGTATGCCGCCAATACCGATAACCTGACGGTCGAATTGAAAGCCTTGGCGCCACTTTTCAAAAGGCAACGCAAAGAAAGTATTGTGCCCGACGAAGGCCAATTCCTGATTGAAACGTTTAAGACAAGAGAGGGATTTCATGCGGTTTTTTATCCGTTTGAAGGCAGGTTCGTACACGAGGCATTGGCCAGTATAATGGCTTATAGGATCAGTCTGTTGTCGCCAATTACTTTTTCATTGGCTTATAATGATTATGGTTTCGAACTTTTATCTGATGCCGAGATTGACATGCAGGCGGTTTTTGATAATAATTTATTTACTACTGAGTATCTGCACCATGATTTACAGAAAAGCCTCAATGCGACAGAGATGGCAAGGCGAAAATTCCGCGATATCGCAATTATCACAGGATTGGTCTTTACAGGAATGCCAGGAAAACAGATTAAGACCAAACACCTGCAAAGCGGTTCGCAACTAATATTTGAAGTTTTTCGCGATTATGAACCCGATAATTTATTGCTGCAACAGGCTTATCGGGAAACATTTGAACACCAGTTGGAAGAAGGCCGTCTCATTCAGGCTTTGGAACGCATCAATAATCAGGAATTGGTTTGGAAAGCATGCCAAAAACCTACACCATTCAGTTTTCCGATCATTACCGACAGGCTGCGGGAAAAATTAAGCAGTGAAACATTGGCAGAACGTATCAGGAAAATGACAGCTGCCTACATGAAAAATTAAAAGCCAT
>Ga0247814_10000690_pt1 | contig 24530 bp, 24 predicted proteins | sample UWRJL179409R1_FD_179947 | JGI IMG/M metagenome (GOLD analysis project Ga0247814, IMG submission 179947) | Plant litter microbial communities from Arlington Agricultural Research Station in Wisconsin, United States - UWRJ-L179-409R-1 | ecosystem: Environmental > Terrestrial > Plant litter >... | reverse complement strand
GGCGATTTGTATTCGGATGATTTTATATTGCCAACTGGAAATTTGCGAGAGAGTAGAAGTGGATCCGAAAGAGCCAATCTGGTTATTGTTACAAAATGTCCGGCGAATCTTTCAGAAGCTGAGAAAGTTTCGATAAAAAAGAAACTTAAATTGACTAAAAAGCAACAATTGTATTTCTCTTACATTGATTATGATGAATTGATTTACTCAGAAAAAAAATCCATTCGGGTTCATAAAATAAAGAATATTGATAAGCTACTTATAGCCGGAATTGCAAAGCCAGGACCGTTTTTTGCTCATTTACAAAATGGAAATGATGAGAAACTAGTTTTTCCTGATCATCATAATTTTTCAGAAAATGATTTATTGTTTATTAAAAGTAAAGCGCAAAACAAGATCATTGTTACTACAGAAAAAGATTTTGTACGTTTGAAAGATAGTATTTCAAGTGAGCAATTGTATCATTTACCTATAAAGAGTTCGTTTCTTTCCAGTCCCGAAACTTCGGGAGAAAATTTTGACAAAACCATTTTAAATTATGTGGGAACAAGTACAAGAAACCGTTAGTTTTATAAAAGCCAAAACCAATTTTACTCCAGAGTATGGTGTGATTTTGGGTTCAGGATTAGGAAGTTTTACAGATGATATTCAAATTGAATTCACTTTACCTTATGCCGAGATTCCTAATTTTCCTGTTTCTACAGTTGAGGGACACAAAGGAGCTCTGGTTTTTGGAACTATTGGAACTAAAAAAGTAGTGGCTATGCAAGGTCGTTTTCATTATTATGAAGGCTATTCGATGCAAGAAGTTACTTTTCCTGTGCGAGTGATGAAATATCTGGGAGTCGAAAAATTGATAGTTTCTAATGCTTCTGGAGGTGTGAATCCAAATTATAAGGTAGGTGATATTGTGATTATCAAAGATCATATAAATATGGTTCCTGAACATCCTTTGCGTGGTAAAAATGACGAACGTTTTGGACCAAGATTCGTAAATATGAGCGAGCCTTATTCGAAAAAAATGATTGCTGTTGCAAAAGAATTGGCTCTAAAAAATGATATAGAGGTAAAAGACGGAATTTATTTGGGTTTACAAGGCCCTACGTTTGAAACCTTGGCAGAATACAAAATGGTTAAAATTCTTGGTGCCGATTGTGTAGGAATGTCAACTGTGCCAGAAGTAATTGTAGCGCGTCACATGGATGTGGAAACCTTTGGGGTTTCGGTAATTACTGATATGGGGAATGAAGAAAGTATTGAAACTATCTCTCACAATGAAGTTTTAGAAGCAGCAAGAAAAGCGGAACCTAAAGTTAGAATGCTAATTAAGGAGTTGATTTTACACTATTAACAGATAAAAATTTATACAGCATATTGTAGAAATCCTGAGGGATAAAAGGCTTTGTTATTACATCATCCATTCCAAAAGAAAGTAGCATTTCTCTGTTTTCATTCAGCGAAATGGCTGTCATAGCAATAATAGGTAGCGTAGTATTAAATGTTCTTATTTCTTTTGTGGCAATTGTTCCGTTTATTCCAGGTAAATGAACATCCATAAGAACTAAATCATAGTAGTTGCTTTTGACTGCTTTAATTGCATCTTCTCCATTGTCAATTACTTCACAAAGAATGTCTTTGTTTTCCAACATTCTTTTGGTAATCATTTGGTTAATTTTGTTATCTTCAACTATTAAAATATTTTTACCTTTCATTTTAGAAATATCAAAAAATATTTCTTTTTTCGGTTCTTTTTCAATCTTATTATAGTTTGCTGTTAAATCTAATTCGAATGAAAAACAAGAGCCTTGACCTAAGGTACTTTTTAACTGGATTTCACTACCGAACATCTTTAATAGTTTTTTGACAATAGTCAAGCCTAAACCTGTTCCACCATATTTTCGGTTTATTTCGGTTGAGCCTTGATAAAAACTATCAAAAACACTTTCAAGTTTTTCAGTTGGAATTCCAATTCCAGTATCGATTATTTCAAATAGTATAACAGCTCTTCGATCTTCTAAGGATTGTAATTTTGCAATTACACTAACTTTTCCATTTTTAGTGAATTTTAGAGCATTGTTGATTAAGTTTATAAAAACTTGCGCCAGTTTAATAGGATCTCCAATTAAGCTGTTTGGGATATTGGTATCGAAATCAAGTATAAATTCGTTTTTATTTTTTATTGCAACTTCAATTAACGAATTATGTATGTCTTCTAGTAATTGTTTTAAATCAAAGTTAACCAGTTCTAATTGTGCTTTTTTAGAATCAATTTTGTTGATTTCTAAAATATCATTAATAAAAGCAGTTAGATAATTTCCGGAATATTGAAGTGAACTTAGATAATGTAACTGTGTTTTTTTTGGATTTTCTTCTAACAAAAGATGGGTAATTCCATTAATGGCGTTGAGTGGCGTTCTCAATTCATGACTTACAATTGATAAAAAGTCAGCTCTTGCATTAGAAGCTTTTTCTGCTTTTTCCTTTGCTTTTTGTAGTTCACTATTTTTTTCCTGAAGTAATAAATTTGATTTTTTTCGGATTCGGTTGTTTTTGTACAAAGAAAAACTCAACAAAGAAAGGATCGTTATTAAGGCAATTGATAAATAATTAATTAATCTTGAAAAATTTTCAGTTTTTTCCTGTTCTTTTTTCTGTCTGTAAAGCCGTGCTATATTTTGTTTTCTTTGATTTTCTTTGAAAGCCTCGTAATCGTTTATGCCTAGTTTTTCGTTAAGCGAAATAGCGATACTTTCTTTTAAATTGAGGTGTAATTTTAAAAAAGAATAGGCATTGCTTTTATCAAGCATTTTATCATAAACAAGACTAATAGCCAATAAAATATTGGATTTTTGATCCAAGTTTTGACCCTTCGAATTCAAATTTAAAGCTTTGTTATAGTAATTGAGTGCTAAATTATTTCGATTGTTATGTTCTTCAATCAATCCCATTTGGTACAAAGCTTCTGCTTTAGTATCCATAATTTTTAGATTTTCAGGTTTCGAAATGATACTATTTAAAATTGCTGAAGCATCATCAAATTTTTTATAAGCAATGTAAATAATCGCTTTTTGAAGCTGAATTAATTCGGCATTATTCTTAATCTGAAGTCCTTTAGAAATGGATGCTGTTTTGTTAATGCAAGTTTCAGCAGATTTATAATTTTTCTTAGCAATGTAGGCTAATCCTAAATAATAATATGCTTTGGCATATTCAGCAGATGGGCTAATTGTTTTGAATAAGTTAATACTTTCAGTGAGTTTTTCAACGGCATCATCCTGTTTTTTTAGACTGTAATACAATCTGCCCAGTTTAGCTGTTTGAATAGCTTGTTCTCTAATATTTGAATTTTCCTGAGCGTAATTAATTGCTTTTTGAGTGTACAAAAAGACTTCACTAAACTTGTTTGCCTTAACATTAATATTAGCTAAGTTATTGTAATAACTAATACTATCTGTTTCTTCTTTTTGAGAATACAGGGGTGAATTAAATAAAATAACGAAAATCAGGTAAATTTTGATTTGCAATGTCATCTAGTTAACTAATTAAGGTTTTGTCAAAAGTATCAAATCTATTAATCGTGACGAATAACCAATTTCATTATCATACCAACCTACTACTTTTACCATTTTGTCTATAACAGAGGTAAGTTGGGCGTCAAATAAGCAAGAATTTCTATTTCCTATAATATCAACCGATACAATAGGATCTTCTGTATAATCTAGAATTCCTTTTAGTTCGTTTTGCGAAGCCAGTTTAAAAGCTTCGTTTATTTCTTCTATTGATACTGCCGTTTTTACATTAACAGTAATATCAGTTAAAGAACCGTCAGGAACGGGTACGCGAATACCACATCCTCCAATTTTGCCCTCTAAGATAGGAAAAATTTTTGTTAATGCTTTAGCAGCACCTGTAGTTGTAGGAACGATAGACTGACTGGCGCCTCTGGCTCTTCGTAAATCCTTATGTGGCTGGTCGTGTAAGCTCTGATCTGTGGTAAAGGAGTGAATTGTAGTAATGTACGCTTGCTCAATTCCGCAAAGCTCATCGATTATTTTAATCATTGGAGCAGCATTGTTGGTCGTGCAACTCGCATTAGATATGATTTTTTCGGTTCCATCAAGAATATGTTCGTTAACTCCTAAAACAACTGTTTTAATCGTGTCTACTTCTGATGGTGCGGAAAGAATAACTTTTTTTGCTCCGGCAATAATATGTTCGTTTAAGTCTTCGTAGGTTTTGTATTTTCCTGTTGATTCAATTACAAAATCAATATTTAAAGGACTCCAATTAAGCTTAGCAATACTTTTTTCGTGGAAAAATAAAAAATGCTTTCCATCAATTGTAAACCCTTTTTCATCAGCAACTACAGCCTGAGGCAATACACCATGAATACTATCGTATTTTATCAAATGAGCCATAGTCTTAGTGTCGGCAATATCATTGATAGCGACAACTTCTATTTCTGGGTGATTTAAAAGTAGACGGAAAAGGTTTCGGCCAATTCGACCAAAACCATTGATGGCAATTCTTGTTTTCAATTTTTATGTAAACGTTAGGGTAATTAAAGAATGTGTTTTTGTGCTTTGTATGAAGAACGAACTAGTGGTCCACTTTCTACATGGCGGAAACCTAATTCCAAACCATATTGCTCGTATTTAGCAAATTGTTCTGGGGTGATAAATTCCTTAACAGGCAAATGTTTTTTACTAGGCTGTAAGTATTGACCAAGAGTTACGACATCTACATTAGCAGCACGAAGATCTCTCATGGTTTGAAATACTTCTTCTTCTTCTTCACCAAGACCCAACATAATCCCTGATTTGGTTCTGTTGATTCCTTTTTCTTTTAAGTAACGCAATACTTCTAAGCTTCTGTCGTATTTCGCTTGGATACGTACTTCACGAGTCAAACGACGAACAGTTTCCATATTATGGGAAACTACTTCTGGATTTGCTTCTACAATTCTGTCTATATTTCTTTCGATGCCTTGAAAATCCGGGATTAAAGTTTCAAGAGTTGTATTTGGGTTCATTCTACGAATGGCTTTTACAGTTTCTATCCAAATAATAGAACCACCGTCTTTCAAATCGTCTCTGTCCACACTGGTAATCACGGCATGTTTGATGTTCATGATTTTTATAGAACGGGCTACTTTTTCAGGTTCATCCCAATCTACCGTTTCTGGACGACCTGTTTTTACACCGCAAAATCCACAAGAACGCGTACAAGTATTTCCTAGTATCATAAAAGTGGCTGTTCCTTCGCCCCAACATTCGCCCATATTAGGACAACTTCCTGAAGTACAAATAGTATTTAAGCTATATTTATCAACCAAGCCACGAAGCTCAGTGTATTTTTTTCCAATAGGTAATTTTACTTTTAACCATTTCGGTTTAGTAACTGGGGCAGTTGTATCTAAAACAGTTTCCATAGATCAATTTTAAGGCTACAAAGATACACAATGTTGATTTAAATGTGGTGTTTTAAGTAGCCAAGCTTTTAGTTAGATTTGTTATAATACCGTTAGTTATTTCAAAATAGTCCAATAAAAACGGAGCGTAATACAATATACAACGTAATTCAGGTCGAATGATTGTTGTCAATTAGAAATCAGTATTGATATAAAAAAGAAAAAAGCAGCACTAAGGCTGCTTTAATTTTGATTTAAAAAATAAGTTAATCTATTTGTACTACAATAGGTAGGTTGTAGGCTGTTCTTACAGGTTTTGAATTCAACATTCCTGGAGACCATTTGGTTTTTATGGATTGCAATACGCGAATGGCTTCTTTTTCTAGAGCCTGTCCAGGTTTGTTCATTACTTTTATGTTACTCATGCTTCCGTCTCTTTCTACTACAAAAGAAACAAAGATGCGAATGGCTTTAGTTTCGTCCATCATTGGGCTTCTGAAATTATTTCCAACATAGCGGTAGAATTTTTCTATTCCTCCTGGAAATTGTGGCTTCTTATCTAACATTTCCGCAATGTGAGTTTCTGTCCCAGTACCGATGCCATCAGTTCCAGTGCCTGTTCCATTTACATTTCCTGAGCCCGTGCCGTTAAGAACTCCTTCTCCAGTTCCATTTCCAGAACCAGCAACTACTAATCCATCAGTTGTGCTGTCTACAGGATTGGTTCTTTCTGTGGTAAATTCTACAACAGCTGTTGCTTGTGTTGCACTTACCACCGTTGGGTTTACAAGTTGTTCTTTATCTATTACTTCATTAGGAGTTTGTCTTTCGATCTCAGGAAGTGCTTGTGCCGCAGCCGCTTGTTGTTCTGCCTGATAAATGTCTGTTAGTTCAATTATTCTATCCTGCATTTCAGGAACTGATGGAACAGTAATTTGTTTTGGATGAAGCAGTAAATTGGGTAAAATTACGAGTGCCGAACACACTAGAATACCAATGAAAAGCGCGTTAAAAGAAGTTTTTGTGGTTTCCTGACGCAGTTGGAAGGCGCCGTACTCTTTGTTTCTGTTTTCGAAAACTAGATTGATCCAGTTGCTTTCATAAAGACTGTGTTGTGACATAAGGTATAGATTTAATGGTTAAAGGTTTCAGTTAAATCGTATGCGAATGTGGTATTTATTTTGTAACGGTTAAGATACGAATTTAGTATGTAAATTCCGTAGTATTTTTGAAAATAATTTAGAATAATTTTAAAGAGTTAGGAAAACTCTAACTTTTAATAAATTTTTATATATAAAACAGCAGTTAACTTTTAAGAGTAAACTGCTGTTTTTTTGTGCATTTTGATTATTGTGCATCAGGTACATCCTCTAAATTGTAATACACTTTTAGTCCGCGCTCCATGGCTAATCTTACATCTTCATCAGCTCCTTTTGATTCTCCTATTATTCTAAAAACGGCATCACATTTTTCAAGAAGTCGGTGTGCAGCGGGATATTGGATTTCTTCCCAGGCTTCATCACCTGGTTTTGTAGAACCAGCAAGGTGAATTAGTGGCAAAGCAACCCATTCGCCAATCATAGGAATATGTCCTTTTCTAAATAAAGGCAATGCAACGGCTTCAAGGTTATTTAAGTTTTGCTGCATTAATGTTTTGTCATCATTTGTACCGCTTCTGTAAGGGCCTGCAATTAGTATTAGCATGATTTTGAATTTAAATTTTTACAAATGACGGAAGTTATTTTGAGATAAAAGTTAAGGTATATTAAGACTGCTGTTTTTTATTTTTAATGGCGCTTAAAAATTCAGGGGTAATTCCTAAATAGGAAGCAATTTGTTTTTGAGTTACTGTTTTTGCTATGTGAGGATATTTAATTAGAAAACTCTCATAACGGTCTTCTGCTGATAATGATAAATTTTCAATGACTCTTAATTGTTCCCGGGTATAGGCATTTTGCATCAGTATTCTAAAAAATCGCTCAAATTTGGGGACTTTTTTATACAATGTTTCTAAGTTTTCTTTGCTTAGTTGAAAAACAGTACTGTCCTCGATGGCTTCTATATACATCATGGCAGGTTTTTCATTTAGGAAACAAAACATATCCGTAACCCACCAGTCAGTGACAGCAAACATGATAGTGGCTTCTTTACTTTCTTTGTCAATATGAAAAGCTCTTAAAGCGCCGCTATTTACAAAATTGATGTATTTGCAAACTTCATCTTCTTTTAAAATAAAAGTCTTTTTTTCTATCTTTTTACTTTTAAGCAGAGTTATAAAAAAGTTTTCTTCTTCTTTATTGAGATCAATGTGTTTAGCAATGTTTTTTAGAATTAAATCGTAGGTCATAAATCAAAAAAAAATAGAAAGTCTTTTTTATATTAAGCTGTTTTGTTGGAATGTGAACGGAAAGGATTTTTACTCTATTTACACAATCTTGTCATTCCGAGGAAGGAGGAATCTCATCTAGTAACTCGACAAAGTTGCTTATCGTTGCCAGCACGGAAAATCTTTCCGAACTATCGTTGTGATAATATATCTGCCCGATTAGGGTTGTGTAACACTTACTGATTTTGTGCGAAGGCTTTTTCTTCGATATTCTTGTAAGCTTTAGCGACTCCAAATAAAGTAGTTAAAAACCACCAAATAAAAAGAAACAAAAACCATTGTAGTACTTCTGTCGTCCTCACAATTGCTTTATTATATTCTTGAAAAAGATTTAAAACTTTTGCATCTCCTTTTATTGCTAAAATATCATCGGGATAGCCAAATGATTTTAAGCTTGGAGTTGAAGGAAGAGATAGCCATAAAATTACTAAAAGAGCACCAAAGATTATCGTAGTGATTTTAAAATGGTCAATTGCTTTACTTAATTCAGAAGCGTTTTGTTTATTACTTCGGTTTTTAATTGTTACCAAGAAAATTGTTGCTATTAGCATGGCAGATCCGAAAATATAAAGAAAGTCGATGTTTGGAAACATATTTTTTAAGGCTTTAAAGTTTTGTATTTAGGGCTTTCGCATAACTAGTTGTTTAGACATAAATAAAATTGACTTGTTTTGTTCTAAAATAGTATGTTATGCTTATGTTTTTATTATTGCTTGTTTTCTATCTATGAATACAAATATAAAAACTTTTCTTACTTATAAAAGAAGATCTTAATGAAACTTAATGCCTTTAATGGTTTGAAAAGGTTAAAAAAATTATCGCTTAGTATGGATAATTTCAGCTAATAATTTCTTAGCGCGTAGTAGTTTTACTTTGACGTTGTTGAGAGGTTCGTCAATTTTGTTGGCTATTTCCTGATAGCTCATTTCCTGAAAATAACGTAGTTGGATTACTTCCTGGTAATGTGGCTTTAATTCTTTGATGTATTGCAGCAATTGCGACAAATTTTGCTCTGTAATTAGCTCGTCTTCTTTAGACGGAGTAGTGTCGGCAATATTGTAGGCTTTCTGGTCTTCCTGCTCGGTGATTTCGACAAAAAGACTGGACCTTTTTTTGCGAAGCATATCAATATAAACATTCTTTGCAATAGCAATTAGCCAGGTGTTGAATTGGAATTCAGGATTATAAGTTGCTATTTTATCGAATGCTTTCGAAAAAGTTTCAATGGTAATATCTTCGGCATTGGTCTCGTTTTCGGTGCGTTTGAGCATGAATCCATAGACTTCACTCCAATAATGATTCAATAGAAAAGTAAAGGCCGTTTGGTCTCCTTGTTTGGCTTTTTCTATTTGAATTTTTATTTCCAATTGACTGGTTTTGAAAAAAGATTAGTGATAAAAACATTAATTTGTGTAAAAACAAGCGCAATCTCTACTATTGGGAACCAAAATTTAATGTCTTTTTCTTTTAGTTTCCCCGCAGAAAAACCAACGATAAGCCAGGCACATAAGTAGCGTACGCCTACTAAACTCAATACCAGAATCCACTGAAACTGGAAAGCCAGCAAGATGGCCGCTAAAACAATAAATAACAATTGCGAACTATAAAATAAACCCAATTGCAATTGATCTACCGTTTTATAGTGTTTTGCCGTAGCAATATGTCTTCTTTTTTGGGTAAACCAATCCTTGTATTTTGTTTTCGGTGCCGAATACGTAAAACTTTCTGGCGTGTAGGCTACAGTAGTATTACTTCGTTTAGCCGCTTCGTTGATGAACAAATCATCGTCGCCCGAACGCACCTGAATGTGATTGATAAACCCGTTTACATTAAAAAACTCTTCCTTTTTATAGGCTAAATTTCGACCCACTCCCATATAAGGATGTCCTAGTTTTGCCCACGAAAAATACTGAACAGCAGTAAGCAAGGTTTCATAGCGAATCACTTTGTTCAGGAAAGAATTGGCAATTTTTTCATAGCCTCCATATCCTAAAACAATCGTTTTATGCATTGTAAATTGCGAACTCATGGCAGTAATCCAGTCTTTTGAAGTTGGATAACAATCAGCATCCGTAAACAGCAAATATTCCTTCTTAGCGGCTTTGATACCTAAGGTTAAAGCGTATTTTTTATTTCCCCAAAAAGCCTCGTTGTTTTGTACTTTAACGAGACGAATGTTAGAATATTGTTGCTCGAATGCTTCAAAAAGTTCTAAAGTCTCATCACTCGATGCATCATCGATTAGAACAATCTCAAAATCAGGGTAGTTTTGCTCGGCTAATAGCGGAACATATTTGGCTACATTTTCTTCTTCATTCTTTGCACAAACGATAACCGAAATAGGAATTCTTTTGGGTGTTATTTTTTGTGCTTTGGCGAAAGCAAATTTCCCAAAAACACCTAAATAATACGCAATTTGAATAGCAACAATAGTAATAAAAAAGTAAAGAATTAGTATAAGCATCAGAGTTTAATGGGTTTTTAAATCGACTGCAAAGGTATGAATACAATTAGGATTTGAAAATGATAAAATAATGAATTTTAAAAGAAAATTTTCAAGTCGGTTTTTGGTGTTAAATCACGTTTACTTCGGCTTCAATGTGAATGGCAAAGGTCTCAAAAACAGTTTTTTGAACAGTTCTGGAAACAGCTAAAATTTCTTGTCCTGTTGCGTTGCCATAATTTACTAAAACCAAAGCCTGATTTTTATGAATTCCTGCATCGCCAAAGCGTTTTCCCTTAAAACCAGCTTGTTCGATCAGCCAGCCCGCAGGAACTTTCACTTCGGTTTCAGAAACTTCATAGAATTTCATTTCTGGAAATTTTTTATGAATGGCTTCAAAATCGGATTTCAAAACAATAGGATTTTTGAAAAAACTACCGCTATTTCCCAGTTCTTTTGGATCAGGTAATTTACTTTGTCTGATAGCAATTACGGCGTTGCTTACGTCCTTTAATCCCGGATTAGTGATGTTGTTTTTCTCTAATTCGGCTAAAATATCTCCGTAAGAAGTATTGATTTTATGGTTACGCTTGGTCAGTTTAAAAACTACCGAAGTAATAATATATTGGTCTTTTGCCTCGTGTTTAAAAATACTTTCACGGTAACCAAAATTACATTCGGCATTGGTGAAGGTTTTTACTTCCTGAGTCTTAATATTTATTGCGTCACAAGAAACAAAGGTATCTTTGATTTCGGTTCCGTAAGCGCCAATGTTTTGAACAGGAGTTGTACCTACATTTCCAGGAATTAGCGACATGTTTTCCAATCCGCCAAAATTTTGCTCGATGTTCCAAAGCACAAATTCGTGCCAGTTTTCGCCCGCCTGACTTTCAATCCATACAAAATCATCGTCTTCCTTGATATTTTTTTTTCCTTTTAAATCAATGTGAATCACTAAAGCATCAATATCCTGTGTCAATAACATATTGCTTCCACCGCCTAAAATGAATTTTTTTTCAGATGGATGTTGTTCTAAAATCGTTTTCAATTCTGCTATGTTGTGAACAGCAACAAATTGTTTGGCTTTGGCTTCAATGCCAAAAGTATTGTAGTTTTTTAAAGAAAAATTATTTATAATTTCCATAAAAGAAAGCGCTTTTTTAGTGGTGAATTGAAGATTCAAAAGTAAGGTTTTTTGTTTTAACCATTAAGAAATTAAGCTAAATTAAGACTTAGAGTTATTTAATAAATCTTAATTCCTTAATGGTCAAAAAAATCAGATTGTATTATTAATCAATTCATGGTATTTATCAGCGATGATTTTCATATTAATTCTATAATCCACATGATTTTCAATGAATTTTCGATTATTTGTAACGGCTTCGTTTCGAATCGCTGTGTTTTCAAAAGCCCAAAGAATTTCATTCGCTAACATTTCTGAATCATCAACGGTAATTAATTGTCCGTTTTCACGATGATTAATCCAACTTTGATTGCCTGAAATATCAGAAACTATTGGGTAACAACCGCAAGCCATAGCTTCAAATAAAGAAGCTGAAACACCTTCGGTTACAGGCATGCTGATGTAAAAATTAGATTTTTGTAACTGTTCTGGAAGTTCAGTATTTGGAATTCTTCCAGTAAAAATGATTTTATTTTCGATATTCAATGTTTTGGCTAATTCTTTTAAAAAAGGAAGTTGCTTGCCGTTACCAATAATAGTCAAACTAAAATCAATTCCTTTTTGGTGTAAAATTCCAAAAGCTTTTAAGATAACATCGTGTCGGTATTCTGGTAACAGCGAACGAGTAACAATAGCCTGAATTTTATCAGGATTTGCAGTGTTTTTATTTTCGAATAAGCCTAAATCAATTCCTTTTGGTAAAACCAAAACTTTGCTCATGTCCACTTTGGAGTTTTTCATGTGTCCAGCCATTATTGGACCCCAGGCATGAATGAGTGTGGCTTTGTTAAAAGCGTAATTCTGAATTATTTTTTTAAGCGGAATTGTGATGGAATCTTCAGGCCATAAATCTGTTTTTCCTTGTTGGGCAATTGCGGAAGGTTGTAAACCAGAAAATGCTGCCAGAAAACCATAACTCGTAGTTCTTTCGGCAATAATCATATCGGGTTTTTGCTGGCGAATTATTTTTCGAACAGCAATAGGAGCGAAGATAAATTCCAATGTTCGCAGGAATCTATTGAGAAATGAATTATTTGGCGTTTGCAATTCCCAATTGATAATTTCAAAATTACCGAATTCCTTTAAACCATTGGTCCAGGTAATAGCGTCAGCACGGTAGGATTCTCCAAGAAAAAGTATTTTTCTTTTTTTCATTAAAGAAGTTTTTTTGCCACGAATTCACGAATTGTTTTATTTGAATTAGTGGCGAAATTTTAGCATTGTTTTTAAAATTCCTCTGTTTCTAAAGCACGATTCATAAATTCGTTCAAAGGTTTTAAAAGAATTAGTTTCTGGCTCATTTTCAAAACAAAATCTTTTTTAGTCACTTCGGAAATATCGAATTTTTGAACGGTTTCGAAACTTTTTAATTTCAATAATTCAATCGCAGGATGATCTTTCTCGTAACCTCTTGGCGGATTTTTCAACATGCTTTTTTCATTTCGGTTAAAATCACCAAATTCTTTTTTGAAATTGGGTTCATTCAAAATGGCTTCTAAATCGTCGTAGAAAAAGGCAATTTCTTTGCGTATTTTTTTCAAGTCTTCGGCTTCCGGCGAATAAAAACCGCCAGCAATAAACGAAGCTCCTTTTTCAATATGAACATAATATCCCGCTCGATTGAGCCCTTTAGCACCAGAAGACAACCAAACACCCAAATGCGATTTATAAGGCGATTTGTCTTTAGAAAACCGAATGTCACGGTTGATTCTAAAAGTACAATTTTTTACTTCAAGCATTTCTAATGCAGGATCCATAGGTTTCATGGCGTCCAGAAAATCACTCACTAATTGATGATAATCTTTTTTAAAAATCTCATAGCGTTTTTTATTATCCTGAAACCAGTCTCTATTATTGTTGTTTCTTAAATCGTCTAAAAATTGTAGTGATTCTTTTGTAAGCATGAATAAGGGCTTTTGAGTTTTTATTGTGCTGTTTTTGTTTCGGCATTCCATTTTAGGTAGCCGCCGTCCAGATTGTAGATTTTTTTGAAACCTAATTCCTCTAATTTTTCAGATGCTTTTAAGCTTCTTCTTCCGCTTTTGCAATACACATAAACAGGTTTGCTTTTGTCTAGTTTTTCAGTGTTTTTAACGAAATTTTCGTTTTGCCAGTCTATGTTTGTAGCCTTATCGATATGTCCTTCGGAAAACTCTTCAGGAGTGCGAACATCCAGAATTTGTGGTTTTGGAGTTGTTTTTATTTCTTTCGCGAAAGCAGCAACTTCAACAGTTTGAACTTTTGATGCTGTTTGTGCATTACAGGAAAATAATGCGAATAAAAAAAATAACGAGAATAAGATTTTAGATTTCATCGAATTTGAATTTTAATAGTATCAAAAATAGTTAAAACGAGAGACTTTAATGCATTTTACTTTATAGTTTATAGAATTTTTAACCACATATTTTTACAGTTTAAACCGATTACAAAAGAAGAATTAAAATTTTTTGTTTAAAAAAAAAACAATCATAAGAACTTCTGTTTTATAGTACTTAAGGAATAAAAAATTCGATTTATAGAATATAATGCCAAACTATTTTACATGAAATAATTATATTAATTGGTTAAATAGTTAGCAAAAGCAGGCAATATATTTAAAAATTATCAGTTTTAATTTTATTAAAAAATGCGTTTAAACTTTAAATTTTAAAAAAATGAAAAAAAATCTCAGTAAAATTTTTGTCTGTCTGTTTGTAGTAATGTTGTCTGGTTGTAGTAATGATGACGATTCTAATACAGACGGAGGTTCAGACAATCTTGGTACATTTTCTGGAAATATTCAAGTAACTGATGATCCTCAAACAGCTTTAGGGTATATATATAATGCAAAAGTTACAGTTGTAAAATCGGGCAATAATGCTACTATTAAAGTTAAAGGAGATTTAAATGTTGATAGAGAATATACTGGTACAGTTGACTCTTCTGTTGATGATAGCTATGTAATAACTATAAAAAAGCAAGAAAAGCCTAGTTCTAAAATTGCTACCGATAAAGTTATTATCAGTAACAATCAATTAACAATTTCTATTGGTGTTGCAAATGATTCTGAAACGGTAAGGACGGCTCCAAATAATACAGCTAGTATTGTTATTTCCGGAAAGCTTCAAATGATTGGAACTGGAATGATAAAAGAATAAATTTCTAATTATTCGTATTCTTAAAAAAGCTGTTTGAATTTTCAAACAGCTTTTTTTTGGATTATAATTTCTAGAATGAGTTGTTTTAGATTCCTTATATATTTACGAAGTTTTAATTTAAAAAATTAAAGAGTGAATATCTTATAAGATTGCAACGTCGATTTTACAATAGCTTCAGTACGTTCAGGATGTGTGTCTGAGATAAAAAGTTGTCCAAAAGTATCCGAATTGACCATTTCAACAATTTTTGCAACCCGGGTTTCGTCCAGTTTATCAAAAATGTCATCGAACAATAAAATCGGTTTTACACCGCTTTGTTTTTTCAGGAATTCAAATTGGGCGAGTTTTAAAGCAATCAAAAAAGATTTTTGTTGACCCTGAGACCCAAATTTCTTAATGGGATGATTGTCGATTTCAAAAGCCAGATCGTCTTTGTGGATTCCTACGCTGGTATAATGTAAGGCTCTGTCTTTATTGATGTTTTCTTGTAAAAGCGTCAATAAATCATTTTCGAACAAATGACTTTCGTAGACTAATTGAACCGATTCCTGCGAACCAGTAATTGCATGATGGTGTTCGTTGAAAATAGGAATAAACTCGGCAATAAATTCTTTCCTTTTTTCGAAAATGTATTTTCCAAAACTGCTCAACTGCTCATTATATATAGAAAGAGTATCGTTGTCAAAAACATGATTCAAGGCAAAATATTTCAGCAAGGCGTTGCGCTGACTCATTACTTTTTGGTACTGAATCAATTGTTGTAAGTAATGCGAATCGAGTTGGGATATAATGCTGTCAATGAATTTTCGGCGGGTTTCGCTGCCTTCGATGATTAAATCCCTGTCGGCTGGCGAAATAATTACAAGCGGAATAAACCCAATATGATCAGAGAATTTATCGTAGGCTTTGCCATTGCGCTTCAATACTTTTTTTTGTCCTTTTTTTAAGCTGCAAACCAGTTGTTCGCTTCTTTCATTTTTGATGAATTCGGCATCAATTACAAAAAAATCTTCGCCGTGTTTGATATTTTGAACCGCCAGCGGATTGAAATAGCTTTTTCCATAAGACAAATGGTAAATAGCGTCTAGCACATTGGTTTTTCCAATACCATTTTTACCTACAAAACAGATGATTTTGCCGTCAAACTCAAAATTGGCTTCCGAAAAATTTTTATAATTGAATAAAGATATTTTTTTTAAATACATTGAAGTGGTACTGGTATTGAGGAATTTGCTGTTTTTGCCTGGGCTTTTAAAACAGGCTGCAAATTATTGAAAAATATCGATATAAATGGCTTTTGGAACTTTTCTATATTAAAAAAGATGAGCAATAAATTGTTTCAAAATCCTTAAAATAAAAATATTTTCGATTTAGATATAAAATATGAGATTTTATGTGTGGGTTTGAATAAAAATTTTATTTTTGCGGTTCACTAAATTATTTTTAAATGGCTACGTACAATAAAAGAGGATATAAAGCACCAAAAGAGAAAGAAGTTAAAGAAGCAGTAGAAGAACAAGTAGTAATTGACGAAAAAAACAGTACAACTGCTGAGGTTTTTTCTAAATTAGACGAAACTGCATCAAGAACGGAAGACTGGGTTGCTAGAAATCAAAAAATCATTATTGGTATAGTAGGAGCTATTGCTTTGTTTACGGTAGGTTATGTAGCGTATCAAAAATTTGTTGCCGGTCCTAAAGAAGATGAAGCAGCTAGCGAAATGTTTGTTGCTCAACAAAATTTTGAACAAGCAAGTAATGGTGTAGCAAGTGATTCATTATACAAATTAGCATTAAATGGTTCTGAAGGAAAATTTGGATTCATTAAAATTGCTGAACAATATTCAGGAACTTCAGCAGGAAATTTAGCTAATTATTATGCTGGTGTTGCTTATTTGAACACTGGAAAATATACTGAAGCTATTGATTATTTGAGCAAATTCAAATCGGATGATATTGTTTTGAGTGCTTTAGCAAAAGGAGCTATTGGAGATGCTTATTCTGAAAATAAGCAACCAAAAGAAGCTTTAGATAATTACGTAAAAGCAGCAGAATCTAATAAAAATGATTTTACAACGCCACGTTTCTTATTGAAAGCTGGAAAAACAGCTTTGGCTTTAGGTAAAAAAGAAGATGCTTTGAAATATTTTACAGATATTAAAGAGAAATATGAGAATTCACCAGAGGCAGCTTCTGTAGAAGGATTGATCGGTTTATCTCAATAACATAAAATCGCATTTAAAATTTTGGTGATTGCAAGGAATTAAATACTTGTAATCACCAATTTTTATTTATAAATTGAAAGTCTAAAAAAATTAAATTTGATATGGCAACGATTAATAAAAATTTATCAGTTTACGATAAAAGCACACTTCCAAGTGCGAAAGATTTTCGTTTTGGAGTTGTGGTTTCAGAATGGAATGACAACATCACAGAAGGTTTGTATAAAGGAGCAGAAGATGCTTTTTTAGACAATGAAGTGCCAGCTCAAAATATCATTCGATGGAATGTTCCTGGAAGTTTTGAGTTGATTTATGGTGCAAAAAAAATGTTGCAAACTCAAAAAGTTGATGCAGTTATTGTAATTGGATGTGTAATTCAGGGACAAACGAAGCATTTTGATTTTGTTTGCGAAGGTGTAACACAAGGAATCAAAGATCTAAATGTACAAACGGATATTCCGGTAATTTTTTGTGTCCTGACCGATAATACCATGCAACAGTCTATTGACAGAAGTGGAGGAATTCATGGGAATAAAGGAACGGAAGCAGCTATTGCGGCTATAAAAATGGCTTATATTCGTCAACAGGCTTCGTTGACACATGAATATGCAAGCCAGACTTTGTTGACTTCGGGAGCAATACAGCTAGATGAAGGAACACCTTTAGAATTAAAAGAATAAAAACTAAATAATTCAAAATGAAACCTATACTATTCTAGCCAAATGGTATAGGTTTTTTTGTTTTATTTATGACTTAAGATAGCCTAAAAGACGCTAGAAATTTATTAAATTTGCTGGGCTTGGTTATTTTCTGAGTACTAATTACTGAAAACTGAATCCTAAAAAAATGTCGAGTATAATCCAATTACTTCCTGATCATGTTGCTAACCAAATTGCTGCTGGAGAAGTGGTTCAAAGACCTGCTTCGGTAGTCAAAGAATTGCTTGAAAATGCTGTAGATGCTAATGCAACGGATATCAAATTGATTATAAAAGATGCTGGGAAATCATTGGTTCAGGTAATTGACAATGGGAAAGGGATGAATGTGACAGATGCACGTTTGTGTTTTGAGCGTCATGCAACTTCCAAAATTCGTCATGCCGAAGATTTGTTTACTTTGCATACCAAGGGTTTTCGTGGAGAAGCTTTGGCTTCTATTGCTGCGATTGCTCATGTGGAAATGAAAACCAAGCAGGATCAGGAAGAACTAGGAACGCAAATTGTTATAGAAGGAAGTAAGTTTGTTTCTCAGGAAGCAGCGGTATTACCTAAAGGAACTTCGTTTTCGGTTAAAAATTTGTTTTTTAATATTCCTGCCCGACGTAATTTCCTGAAATCAGACACGGTGGAATACCGACATATTATTGATGAATTTCAGCGTGTGGCTTTGGCGCATGCCAATATTCACTTTACTTTTTACCACAACGGTAGCGAAATGTATAATTTGCCCATTTCGACATTAAGACAGCGTGTGGTGAATGTTTTTTCGGGTAAAACCAATGAAAAATTGGTTCCTGTTCAGGAAGAAACTGAAATTGTAACGGTTCAGGGATTTGTCAGCAAACCTGAATTTGCTAAAAAAAATAGGGGCGAACAGTTTTTCTTTGTCAATGATCGGTTTATAAAAAGTGGTTATTTGCATCATGCGGTAATGGCTGCTTATGACGGAATTTTAAAAGATGGAGCGCAACCGAGTTATTTCTTGTATTTATCGGTTCCACCCAATTCTATAGATATCAATATCCATCCAACTAAAACCGAAATCAAGTTTGATGACGAAAGTGCATTGTATGCTATTTTAAGAGCTTCGATAAAACACAGCTTAGGACAGTTTAATGTGGCACCCGTTTTAGATTTTGAAAGAGATGCTAATTTGGATACGCCTTATCATTATAAAGATTTGGAAGGAGCCGTGCCTACCATTCAGGTGGATAGTACTTTTAATCCATTTTCGGATGATAAAGTCAATAAACATTATGCTAGTTCAGGTTCTAATTCAGGATCGAGTTACAAGAAACCAGCTCCTATCGCTAATTGGGAAAGTTTGTATGTGGGTTTAAAACAGGAAGTAGAAACTGATTTTACAACTGAAAGTACTGAATTTTCATTCGAAAGTGAAGAAGTTACAGGTTCGCTATTTAATGACGAAGACGTAGAGCATGCGGTTCAGAATGTATATCAAATTCATAAAAAATATATTGTTTCACCAATTAAATCAGGAATGGTTATTGTGGATCAGCAACGCGCGCATCAGCGGGTTTTGTACGAACAATTTTTGACGAATATGACAGTACATCAGGCATCGAGCCAACAATTGTTGTTTCCGTTGAATTTGTATTTTTCGTCAAGTGAAATGGAATTAATTGATGAGTTGAAGCTTTCTCTTGTCAATACAGGATTTGTTTTCGAAGAAACCAATGAAGATCATGTAGTAATTTCAGGAATTCCGGTGAATGTTACCGAAAGCGAAATTTCGATGGTTTTAGAACAATTATTGAGTGATTTGCAAGATGGAATTCCAGAGAATAGTTTTAGCCAAAATGATACCATTGCTAAGTCGATGGCAAAGAGTTTGGCAGTAAGAACAGGAATAAGTTTAACAATAAAAGAACAGGAAAATTTAGTAAATGGACTTTTTGCCTGCAAAGATCCAAATGTTTCTCCTTTTCAAAAACCAACTTTCATCACAATGCGTGTGGAAGATATAGATAAAAAATTTGCATTATGATGAATGTTACCGAAACAGTAAAACAATTACTGATAATTAATATTTTGTTCTTTGTTGGAACATTAATAGTGGGTGATCCTGCTTACCAAATGTTAGCCATGTATTTTCCAGAAAACCAGGCATTCCATGGTTGGCAAATTATATCTCACATGTTTATGCATGGCGGATTTATGCATATTTTCTTTAATATGTTTGCTTTATATTCTTTTGGTTCAGCATTGGAACATTTTTGGGGAGGAAAAAAGTTTCTTTTCTTCTACATTTCTTGTGGTTTAGGAGCAGCCTTATTGCATACTGGAATTAACTATTATTATTTTAATGATGCTATTAGCATTTTAGGTGAAAATGGTTTTAAAAAATCTGAAATTTTACAATTATTGAATGAAGGTAAAATTAATACGCAATGGCAAACTATTTTGTCAGCATCAGAGTATCAAAATTTTATTAGTGCTTTTGCGGGAACGGTTGTAGGAGCTTCGGGCGCCATTTATGGAGTTATCGTTGCTTTTGCCTTTATGTTTCCTAATGCAGAGTTGGCTTTAATGTTTATTCCAGTTCCTATAAAAGCTAAATATTTTGTTCCTGGATTGGTTTTAGTCGATTTATATTTAGGAGTTTCAGGACAGTCTATTTTTGGTGGTTCAAGCGGAATTGCGCATTTTGCTCACGTAGGAGGAGCTTTGTGTGGTTTCTTGATTATGTGGTATTGGAAGAAAAACCAGTTTAATAACAACCGTTGGGATTAATTATAGAGAAAGAATAAACCTTTTAAAATAAGCTAGATGAGTATTTTAGACGACTTAAAATTGCAATATAAAATAGGAGGTGTGGCTCAGAGAATGATCTATTGGAATGTAGCCTGCTTTTTGATATCCTTTGTTCTTCCTGGCTTACTTCGGTTATTTAGTGTGGAAGTAGATGTACTGCAATACGTGAGTTTGTCGTCTAATCCAACTGACTTTTTGTGGAAACCCTGGTCAATCATTAGTTATTCATTCTTTCATTTTGACTTTTTCCATATTCTGTTCAATTTACTTGTTCTTAATTTTTCCAGCCAATTGTTTTTAACCTTTTTTACTCAAAAACAGTTTTTTGGATTGTATATCCTGAGCGGTATTTTTGCCGGAATTGTTTTTGTAGCGAGTTATTATTTTCTAAATATCAATTCGGCTATTGTAGGAGCTTCGGGTGCTATTATGGCAATTTTAGTTGCTGTAACTGCTTATCAGCCTTTAATGCAAGTGCGTTTGCTGTTGATAGGAAACGTGAAACTATGGCATTTAACTGCGGTGCTGATTATACTAGATTTGATGCAACTTCGTTTAGGTAATATGGGTGGTCATATTTCGCATTTAGCGGGTGCTTTTTTTGGGTTTTTCTATATAAAAGCTTTGCAAAATGGTACTGATATGAGTATTGTGGTTACTAAGATTATTGATTTTTTCGCCAATAGTTTTAGAAAATCGCCATCAACACCTTTTAAGAAAGTACACAGAAATTACAATAAACCAGTTGAAAAGAGAACAACTTCTAGAATTATAACAAAAGATAAAGCACAACAGCAAATTGATGAGATTTTAGATAAAATCAGTCAATCGGGTTATGATAGTTTGACAAAAGAAGAGAAAGATTTTTTATTCAAATCAGGGAAATAGTTGTTTAAAGTTGCCGTATTTTTATAGTAGCTTTAGGTATTAAATTTAAAAAAATGAAAAATCTTTCGTGGTTCAATAGAGGGATGTTTTTCTTAAACATAGTGCTCATCGTTGTTACTTTTATCGCGTATGTATTGCCTTTTCTGGCACCCAAGATTTTCCCTTTCTTGTCGGTGCTTACTTTGGTAATGCCTTTGTTTTTTATTTTAAACAGTCTTTTTTTTGTGTATTGGGCTATTCAATTCAAAAAAAGAATGATAGTATCAGGTTTGGTTCTTTTGATGGGAATTACTTTTATCAATAAGTTTTATAAATTTTCGGCTAAAGAATATCCTGAGAGCGATAAAGATTTTGTGGTAATGAGTTATAATGTACGCTTGTTTAATTTATTCAAATGGCAGGACAAAGCGGATATTCCAGAGACTATTTTAGAATTTATAAATGATAAGAATCCAGACATTTTATGTGTTCAGGAATATTCTAATTCTGCTCATATTGACCTAAAAGTATATCCACACCGAACTATTTTTACTGAAGGAAATCAAATCAAAACTGCTCAGGCAATATTTTCTAAATTTCCAATTATTGAACAAGGAAAAATTTCTTTTCCTAATTCAAGTAATAATGTGGTTTATGCGGATATAAAGAAAGGAAAAGATATTATTCGAGTGTATAATATGCATTTGCAGTCGATTAAAATTTCGCCAGATGTCAATGAGATTTCCGAAAATATCGATGTAATTAATAAAGAGAAATCGCAAATGTTGTTCATTCGAATCAGTAAAGCTTTTAAGCAACAACAACAGCAAGCAGAGATTTTAAAAGAAAATTTGAAGCAATGTCATTATCCTGTAATTATTTGCGGAGATATGAATAATAGTGCTTATTCTTATGTGTACCGCGTGATTAAAGGAAGTTTAAAAGATAGTTTTGAAGAAGCTGGAAAAGGTTTTGGGCAAACGTACCGATTTAGATATTATCCTGCCAGAATTGATTACATTTTTGCTGATAGAAAAATGACAGTTAAGAAATTTGAAACTTTTCCTGAGTTTGAAAACTCCGATCATTACCCAATAATGGCTAAGCTTTCATTGGAATAAATAAAAAAAAAATCAATTTTTGAAATTGCTTCGCCTGTTCGCTATCGCTCGGGCTCAAATTCCAAAATATTGTAGCGCTTTTATCCTAATTGCTGTGATTTTAAATAATCAACCGTAAATTTCCCTTCATTAAATAGTAAATCCAGAATACTTAAGTTGTTGATAAAACCGTGTTTGTCATCAAAAACCTGAGTATAGGTCTCAAATTGAGAAGAATCTTTCTTTCCGTTTACCAAAAAGCGATAGTCTAAAACTGCATTAGTATCTACTTCATGAAAATATTCTGAGGTAGTTTCGAAATTGAATTTAGTACGCATGCATTTAGATATGATTTCTAATGCTTCAAAATTCAAATCCATTAAAAAAGTATGCTGTTTTTCGAAAAAAGGAACAAAATCATCTTCGAAGAATTCAAAGAAAGGAGAGCTTCTATAAGCTGCTTCCAATGATTTAAAATGTTGTTTTTGCCAGTCAAAATCATTTTCTATTTGAATGTCTTTTGTTTTTTGATGGCTTGTTTTCGAATGTTTTATTGGAATATTTAAAAGTTGGATTCCGTTTGGACTATAAATATAAGTACGGTTTCTATTGGTTTGTTTTTGGAAATTATCTTCCATTTCAAACACGATAGTTTCTGCTTGCAAAATCGCAACAAAATGGCTAATCGATGGAAAATAAGAAGGGTGTAATAAGGTTTTCATTTGTTAATTGGTCTAAAATTTTAAAGTCATAAGTATTAAAAAGTAATAAAATAAGTACTTTATAACTTTTAAACATTCGGCTATATATTTTCTTTTTTCTTTTTTCTCTTTTTCCAAAAATATTCTCCTATAAAGAAAATGGTCAATAGAATTAGGAATATTTTAAAATAAGATTGAGGTTGACCTTCACCATTAACAGTTGTAAATACTCTGTCCCAACGCACTTTGTTCAATCCTTTCGCATTAGCATCCCAACTCATCCAGATAAATATTGGTTTTCCTACGATATGATCTTCGGGTGTATAACCAAAATAACGTGCATCTAGTGAATTATGGCGATTGTCACCCATCATCCAGTAATAATTTTGCTTAAATGTGTAAGTTGTTGCTTTTTTATTATTTATATAAATGATGTTATCTTTTACATCCAGAGTGTTTCCTTCGTATTCAGAAATAATTTTTCGATAAAATGGTAAAGATTTTAAATCTAAATTTACTGTTTCTCCTTCTTTTGGAATGTAAATCGGGCCAAAATTGTCATTAGACCAATTGTTTGTTACAGAAGGTTTTTGGTCCTTAAAATCAGGGAATATTCCGTCTTCAGAACCTTTATTAATTAATCTGCTAACAGAAGTAATTCCAGGAACTTTTTTCAATTTTTCTGCTCCGGAAAAAGTTAATGCGTATATTATTAAAGTGTCTCTTGCGCTATTTATAAAAGAGGCGCCGTCAGTTGCATTTAATTCTTTTAATAAATATTCGAAATCTATTGGTGTTTTTCCATCATAAACTGCTTTGTAGGAGTATTGTGGTTTTGCTCTTTCAGGTAAAATCAATTCTTTTCCATTGATAAAAATAATTCCACTTTTGATCTCCAGACTGTCGCCAGGAATTCCTACACAGCGTTTTACATAATTTGTTTTTTTATCAATAGGTTTATAGTATTTTTTATCAGCAGGAAGATACATATTAAACAAAGTATCTGTGGGCCAATTAAAAACAACAATATCATTATTATTTATTTTTTGATAACCAGGAAATCTTAAATATGGAAGTTGAGGTTTAGAAAAATAGGATTTAATGTTAAAGAAAGGTATAGTGTCATGAACCATTGGTGCAGCAACTGTTGTCATTGGAACTCTAGCGCCATAATTAAATTTACTTACAAATAAAAAATCGCCTATTAATAGGGTTTTCTCTAATGATGCTGTAGGAATTGTATAGGGTTGAATAATATAAGTATGCACTAAAGTTGCTACAATAACAGCAAATAATAGAGAGCTTATTGTATCTCCAGTTTTGCTTTTAGGATGTAAGCTTCTTTCTTTATTATACTCTAATTTTTGAGTATAATTAATGTAATAGATATACAATCCAAATGTTGCAATTGCTAAAATACTGTCTAGCTGACTGTGTTTTTCAAAACTTTTTAATGTCTCTACCCAAATAACAGGAAACATAATCAGGTTTATAATGGGAATGAAAAGTAATAATGTCCACCAGGTTGGACGCTTAATAATTTTCATTAGCACTATAGCATTATATATGGGTATTGCTGCTTCCCAGC
>Ga0247814_10000689_pt1 | contig 24533 bp, 19 predicted proteins | sample UWRJL179409R1_FD_179947 | JGI IMG/M metagenome (GOLD analysis project Ga0247814, IMG submission 179947) | Plant litter microbial communities from Arlington Agricultural Research Station in Wisconsin, United States - UWRJ-L179-409R-1 | ecosystem: Environmental > Terrestrial > Plant litter >... | reverse complement strand
TATAAATTTCAGGAATACAGTTCTGTTTATACGATGGAAACCAAACTCCTTGCAGATAAACAATACGTTGTATTAATGTCTACCGCCGACCGTCAGTTTGTTGTTGCTACGTTAGATAAACTAGCAAAAATGAAGAGTAAAGGACTGCAGGTAAGTTTATTTGGTCACCCTAACTGGGTAAAGCAAAATTATAATACAGATAAACTCCAATTGCTGAATACCAGAATTACCTCGTCGTACTATATCAATTATAAGAGCAGTGAAGTGATCAGGTTTATCAAGGCTTACCGTAAGCTCAACAATTTTGAGCCTGGAGAGTATGCCTTTAAAGGTTTTGACATTGGGTTTTATTTTGGTACAGTATTCTCCAGATATGGATATAGTTATCTTAAATACCTGCCTGCTGAAAAATATACTGGATTACACAACTCTTTCTCCTTTATTAAGGACGAGAGATTAGGTTATATCAATACCAGTTTAATCTTGCTTGAATACAAAAATTATGCACTTAAACCAATAGAATGAGAATAGAGCATCAGATCCGTTCCTTTGAACAGGCATTCGAAAATTATGATGGTAAATTGCCATTGCATAGATTTTTGGTCGGTTACTTTAAGCAGCATAAACAAATGGGATCATCCGACAGGCGTTGGGTAACACGATACCTTTACAGTTACTTCCGGTTGGGTAAAGCCTTGAAAAATGAAGTTCGTCTATTGCGACTGGCTATTGCAGATTTCCTGTGTAATCAAACCATGAGTTTAATGATTACGGAGTATCTGCCAGATTTGGCGGATCAGATTATGCTGCCAGTTCAGGCGAAAATTGCACTGATTGAAGATAGATATCCATTATTTGATCTGGCTGATGTCTTTCCTTTTGAAGCCGAATTGTCTGATACTATTGTAAAGACTGATTTTTTACAGTCGTTTTTCATTCAGCCTGATTTATTCATCCGTGTTTTGCCGGCAGAACATAAAAAAATTGTAGAGCAGCTGACAACCGAAGAGGTTCAGGTAAGGGAGATCAGTGAACATACACTGGCTTTGCCAAATGGAACTAAACTGGAAAAACTAATTCCTGAAGCTAAATTTTACCAGGTGCAGGATTTGTCGTCGCAAAAAACAGGAGAATTCTTTGATCCTAGGCCCTATGACTATTGGTGGGACTGTTGCGCTGCGTCAGGAGGTAAATCTCTATTGTTGCACTCCATAGAGCCTAAAATCCAATTGCTTGTCAGTGATGTAAGAGAGAATAGCCTGCATAACCTGGATGATCGGTTTTTATCGGCCGGACTAAAAAAGTATCAGAAAAAGGTGCTGGATCTGCTGCAGAATAATGACCTGGAAATGCATCATTATGAATTCGATGGAATTATATTAGATGCGCCATGTTCAGGATCTGGTACCTGGGGAAGGACACCAGAAATGCTTTACCATTTTGAAACGCACAAGATAGCTTACTTCTCTAATCTGCAACGAAACATAGCTTCCAATGTAGTTAAATATTTAAAACCGGGAAAGCCGTTGATTTATATCACCTGTTCTGTTTTTAAAGAAGAGAATGAGCAGGTAATTGATCATCTGATCAACAGGCTTCCGTTAAAATTGGAGTCGATGGAAACTATTAAAGGTTACAACGACAAGGCCGATACCATGTTTATCGCACGCCTGATCAGACAGGAAGGTTAAAGTCCTGTATTGTTACGGAATAACTTAATGGCGATAGCCAGCAGGATTACGCCAAAAGCCTTTCTCAATACATTTAAGCCTGATTTGCCAAAAAGCTTTTCCAGGCGTTCTGTATTTTTAAGCACAATGTAAACAAATATGATGTTGATTACGATGCCCACTACTATATTCTGTGTGGCATATTCTGTTTTCAGAGAGAGCAGGGTCGTCATTGTCCCTGCACCTGCAATCAGTGGAAAAGCAAGTGGTACAATAGAAACTGTTTCCGGAGCTTCCTCTTTAAAAATGGTTAAGCCCAATACCATTTCCATTGCAATGAAAAAAATCACCAGCGATCCTGCTATAGCGAAGGACTCCACATCGAGGCCAATTACTTTTAACAGGGTCTCACCCGCAAAAAGGAAGATAATCATGAGTGTGGCCGCTACTAAGGTGGCCTTTTCTGATTCTATATGACCTGCCTTACGTCTTAATTCAATCACAACAGGTATAGAACCTAAGATGTCAATGATGGCAAACAAGACCATTGACGTAGAAAGTATCTGGCTAAAATTGAATTCCATATTGCATGATTTTTATGCAAATGTAGAATTATTTGGCAATAAAAAAGCCACTCCTGAGAGTAGCTTTTTTATTAAATTTTAAATAAGATTTGAAGCAGATTATTTCAATGAATTATTGTACTCATTTCTTATTTTACTATGTCTTTTACCATATGCATAATAGATAGCTATACCCAATGCCATCCAGATTGCTAAACGCTCCCAGCTTACAATTGGTAAAGAAGCCATCATCAAAACGCAAACGATAATACCAAGAATTGGAACAAGAGGTACCAATGGTGTGCGGAAAGGTCTTACCAAATCAGGATCAGACTTTCTGAGGATCAATACACCTATGCATACCAGGGAGAATGCAAATAATGTACCTATACTCACCATATGGCCTAAATCAGATACAGGCACAAATCCTGCAAAAATACTTACAAAAACCATGAACATTAAATTGGTTTTCCATGGTGTCTGGTTTTTCTTGTGCAGATCAGAGAATACTTTCGGTAATAGTCCGTCTTTACTCATGCTGTAAAAAACACGGCTCTGGCCTAATAACATCACGAGGATTACTGATGTATAACCGGCAAGAATGGCAACAATCAAAAATTTATTTAAGAAAGTATAACCTGTTTGTGCAAATGCTGTGGCAACTGGTTTCGCATCACCAGCAAATTTGGTGTAGTTTTCCAGACCTGTCATTACATAAGAGAACAGTACATATAATAATGTACAAACAACCAGGGAACCGATGATCCCGATTGGCATACCCTTTTGTGGATTTTTAGCTTCCTGAGCAGCTGTACTTACAGCATCAAAGCCAATAAACGCAAAGAATACCACACCTGCACCACGCAAAATACCGCTGATACCGAAATGGCCGAATTCATCACTGGTGAAAAATTCCATAAATCCTTTCGTGCCGGATTTTACGGCTTCTTCTCCTAAGTTAACCGGAATGAATGGCGTATGGTTTGCCGGATTGATGAAACCCCATCCCAATGCAATAAATACCAATACTACGGCTACTTTAACAATTACAAGGATGTTGTTTACTGCTGAAGAGTCTTTTGTACCTCTCATCAGTAATAGCGAAAGCAGACAAACGATTACAATAGCAGGCAGGTTAATCATACCACCAGCATTGGTCATTGTTCCGTTCACATCTACTTTGTCCCACGGACCGTGCAATAAGGTACCAGGGAAGTGAACGCCGAATCCTTCAATGAACTGAGAAAAATACTGAGACCAGCTGGCAGCAACAGTTGCCGCACCCAGGGCATACTCCAATACTAAATCCCATCCGATGATCCAGGCCATAAATTCGCCCATTGTAGCATAAGAATAAGTATAGGCACTACCCGCTACAGGAATCATTGAAGCAAATTCAGCATAACAAAGACCTGCGAAACCACAACCAACTGCAGCAACAATAAATGAGAGTATTACAGCGGGACCTGCATTATCTGCGGCAGCAATACCAGTTAGTGAGAATAAACCCGCACCTATAATTGCTCCAACGCCTAAGGCAACTAAATTGAAACTTGTTAAAGAGCGATGTAATGTACCCTCACCACTTTCATTAGCCTCCGCTAATAATTGTGGAATAGATTTTTTGAATAACATAAGTTAGTTTGATAGTTAAGTTTTTATGTATTTTTTGTTTTGGATGAATTCAATTTCAAACCTAATTAAAATTATTATAAAAATAAAAGGGATTTCTCACAAGAATCCCTTTTATTACTAACAATAATACATAATTACTAATAATTTGTCAGTGTATCGGTGATATTCTTCAGCGTATCCGTTTTTTGGACACCTAAAGCGTTAGTATGTTTAAGAATACTGATCTCTCTGCGTACTTCTGTGTTTCCTTCCTTCACAATACTTACTGCAATGTGCGGAGCGATGATTAAAGAGACAATAGACATAAGTTTAATGAGGATATTCATGGATGGGCCGGAGGTATCTTTAAACGGATCACCTACCGTATCCCCGGTAACAGAAGCTTTGTGTGGTTCGGATCCTTTATATTCCATTACACCATTAATAAGTACTCCTTTTTCGAATGATTTTTTTGCATTATCCCATGCGCCGCCTGCATTGGATTGAAAAATGCCCATCAGCACGCCGGCAACTGTTACCCCTGCCAGCAATCCGCCTAAAACTTCAGGACCAAATATAAAGCCTATTACTATAGGTACAACGATAGCAATTGCACCAGGCAGCATCATTTCCCTGATGGAAGCATCTGTAGAGATGGCAACGCATTTTTCATATTCAGGTTTTGCCTTATATTCCATAATTCCCGGTATTTCTTTAAACTGACGCCGTACTTCCTGCACCATGGCCATCGCTGCACGCCCCACCGCCGAAATACAAAGGGAAGAAAATATGAAGGGAATCATACCACCCACAAACAAACCGGCCAGTACATCAGCTTTGTAGATATCTATGGAGGTAATCCCCGATATACCTGCAAATGCTGCGAATAATGCGAGGGAAGTTAGGGCCGCTGAAGCGATTGCAAATCCTTTCCCTGTCGCCGCAGTGGTGTTTCCGACCGCATCCAGGTTATCTGTCCGCTCTCTTACTTCTTTCGGCAGACCGCTCATTTCTGCAATACCACCTGCATTATCTGCAATAGGACCAAAAGCATCGATTGCCAATTGCATCGCTGTAGTGGCCATCATCCCAGCTGCAGCAATAGCTACACCGTAAAAGCCTGCAAAATAATAGGATCCATAGATGCCCGCTGCCAGCACTAATATAGGAAGGACAGTGGATTCCATGCCGACAGCCAATCCACCAATAATGTTGGTCGCATGTCCGGTTGAGGATTGGTTAATAATGGATTGTACAGGCCGTTTGCCCATAGCAGTATAGTATTCAGTGATAAAACTCATTAGGGTGCCTACTAGAAGTCCGACTAGTATAGAGTAATAAACAGCATTTGGTGTGAAGGCAAAACCGCGAATAGACATTACCGGTGGTAATAACCATTGTACGGCAAAATAGGCAGCGACTGCAGTAAGTAAAATGGAAAGCCAGTTGCCTATATTTAAAGCTTTTTGTACGCTGTCAGTCTCTTTGTTGATTTTCACAAATACAGATGCAACAATGGAAAAGATAAGTCCCAGGCCAGCAATCAGCATTGGCAATAACACTGGTGCCATACCGCCGAAATTGTCAACAGATACAATTTCCTGCCCCAACACCATGGTCGCCAATATTGTAGCCACATAGGAACCAAATAAATCTGCTCCCATACCCGCTACATCTCCAACATTATCCCCAACATTATCTGCAATAGTAGCCGGATTTCTCACGTCATCTTCAGGGATGCCCGCTTCTACTTTTCCTACCAGGTCGGCCCCCACATCTGCAGCCTTGGTATAAATACCACCGCCAACTCTGGCAAACAGTGCAATACTTTCTGCTCCGAGAGAAAATCCTGCCAGTACTTCAATCGTCTTTTTCAATTCAGCAGCGGAACCCGCAGTTCCGGGATGTACAAATGTATGATACAACACGATGAATAAACCGCCGAGTCCGAATATGGCCAGACCTGCAACACCGAAGCCCATCACGGTGCCGCCTGTAAAGGATACTTTCAGCGCTTTCGCCAGACTGGTTCTTGCTGCCTGTGTAGTACGGACATTAGCTTTTGTAGCGATCCTCATGCCTATATATCCTGCAAAGGCAGAAAATACGGCTCCAAGCAAAAAAGCAATGGCAATGACGGGACTGGAATGTATCGGGGTGGAAGGTGTACCTTTCATGGTGCCTGACCATCCCAATAAAATGCCTGCAATAATCACAAAGTAGGTTAGTACTTTCCACTCTGCTTTCAGAAAAGCCATCGCTCCATCTGCAATATAGCCTGCCAGTTCAGACATATTTTTGTCCCCGGCATCCTGTTTTGAAACCCAGGCGCTCTGTATGGCCATTACAAGTATTCCAATTAACCCAAAAAACGGAATAAAATAAATTAAGTTGTGCTGTAAAAAATTCATATGTTAGTTTATATTTGGTTGCAGTTTATTAAGATAGAGCGTTATACAAATTTAAGAGAGTTTCTTTCATTGCCAAATAAATCATCAATTGAATCCATCAGCAGAATACTAAAATAGGCCAGATGGCCTTTTCCACTACTTTTATTCTGATATTTTTAAATATATTAGCCAATGATTCTAACGCAAATTAATTCAAATCACAAATCACAAATAACAATATGAATAACGAAAATCAGGACAGCTCTTTTAAAAGGGAATTAGGACTTTTAGATGGTACAATGCTGGTTGTAGGATCAATGATCGGGTCTGGTATTTTTATTGTAAGTGCAGATATCGCCCGTCAGGTCGGGTCTGCGGGCTGGCTGATCCTGATCTGGGTGTTGTCTGGTTTGATTACCGTAATTGCTGCTGTGAGTTATGGAGAATTAAGCGCCATGTTTCCAAAAGCCGGCGGACAATACGTTTATCTTAAAGAAGCGTATAATAAACTGATTGCATTTTTATATGGATGGAGCTTTTTCGCCGTCATACAAACAGGTACCATTGCTGCCGTTGGTGTGGCATTTTCCAAGTTTGCCTCCTATCTGTACGAGCCGCTGAGTGAAAAAAATATTTTATTTCATATTCAGGAATTTGAATTCAGTGCTGCTCAGCTTGTTTCTATCGTGACCATCATATTGCTGACTTATATCAATAGCCGGGGAGTTAAAAACGGCAAAATGCTGCAGACGATACTAACGCTGATTAAAATACTTTCTCTCGCCGGACTGATTCTTGGTGGCTTTTTTATTGCTGCTAATACTGAGGTATGGGATGCCAACTGGGCTGATGCCTGGAATACGAGAGCATTCGATAAAGAGAGCGGATCCTGGATGGTGATAGGTGGAGGGGCCTTGCTTTCTGGTATTGCCGCATCCATGGTGGGATCTTTGTTTTCCAGTGATGCATGGGTGGGTGTAACCTTCATCGCCGGAGAAATTAAAAATCCGCAAAGAAACGTTGGTCTTAGCTTGTTCCTGGGAACATTCATTGTCAGCGTCATTTATATTCTTGCTAATCTGATGTATATCTCCGTGATGCCCTTAAATGATATTGCTTTTGCGAAATCGGATAGGGTAGCAGTGGTAGCCGCACAATATATATTTGGTCCCATAGGAACTACGATCATTGCTTTAATGATTATGATATCAACTTTTGCCTGCAATAACGGATTGATTATGGCAGGTGCCAGGGTTTATTATACTATGGCCAATGATGGTCTTTTCTTTAGAAAAGCGGCCGAACTCAATCAATCAGGTGTTCCTGCCTGGGCACTTTGGTTTCAGTGTATCTGGGCATCGGTACTTTGTTTGACGGGTAAATATGGCGCGCTCCTGGATTTCGTAATGATTATTGTGATCATTTTTTACATCCTGACCATCTATGGGATTTTTATCCTTAGAAAGAAGATGCCTGATGCAGAACGTCCTTATAAAGCAATCGGCTATCCTGTTCTTCCCTTTATTTATATTATTGTAGCGACTGCTATCTGTGTTGCTTTATTGATTACGCGACTGAACACTTGTGGTTGGGGAGTGCTGATCATGCTGGCAGGAATTCCGGTATATTATTTTTCCAAACCTAAAGACGACACAGTTTTAAATTAAAAGCTGTATTTTTGCCAAAAAAAGAAGCAATTGGGAACTCCACTGGATTTAGGTATAAAAGGATATAATAATTACGGCACTCACCTTAAAGAAAAATATAAAGGTCAGCGTGTATTTAAGGTAATTGTTGATGGCGGATTTACTTGCCCTAACCGTGATGGCAGTAAAGGTTACGGAGGTTGCACTTATTGCAATGTAGATTCTTTTACACCAGAACTTTCCAGGAAACTGCCTACTGTCCGCGAACAATTGGAACAGGGTATGGAGCGTGGAAAGGGTTTTTATAAAGCGGATAAATTCATTGTCTATTTTCAGCCTAATACCAATACTTATGCACCGGTTCATTATTTGAAAATGATGTATGATGAAGCTTTGTCCATCAATACGGAAGATGTGGTTGGCTTTTCTGTTGGTACACGTCCGGATTGTATTGATGCGGAAAAGGTGGCGCTGCTGGAGAGTTATGCCGACCGCTTCGATGTAGATCTGGAGATGGGCATGGAATCCATTTATGATGATACGTTAAATCAGATTAACAGAGGATGCAGTCACGCTGAATTTGTAGCGGCCGTTAAGTTACTTGACAATAGTAAACTGGACTTATGTGTGCATACTATTTTTGGCTTCCCCTGGGAAACTGAAGATATGATGCTCAATTATATCCATGAGATCAATAAATTTCCAAAGATCAAATTTGTTAAATTTCACCATTTACACATCGTTGAAGGTTCAATCATGGGGGCGAAGTATAAAAAGGCGCCGTTTAAATTGTTTTCATTGGAAGAATATACTGATTTGCTGTGTAAGCTGATTCCTTTACTTAGACCCGATGTTGTTATTCAGCGTCTTTTTGGTATATCTGATTGGGATCTGCTGATTGCTCCGAACTGGGGTTTGAATAAATCGGCTATTCAGACTTATATCGATAAAGAGATTGAGAAAAGAGGAATTATACAAGGTTCAGCTTATGTTCCTGAAGCTGTAATGTAGTTTCCAAATAATTCTATCACTTTTTTCTTCCTGTAGTCAAAAATCTGTCGCAGTTTATTTGCAACAAATAGGCTATTGGCCATCTGGCCCAATATACCCATGGGTAAACCATAAGTAAGTATGTCATTCATTTCAACACCTCCCGGTATCTCTTTGAAATGATGCTGGTGGTGCCAGAATTTATATGGGCCAAATCTTTGCTCGTCAATAAAGTATTGCTGGTCAACTACCTGGGTTATTTCTGTCATCCAGTTTAGTTTAATTCCTGCCAGCGGCGAAACCTTATAGGTAATAATCATTCCTGGGTACATCTTCTCTTCCTCATGTAGTTCCGAGGTTACAGTAAAAGCCATTTCTTTGGGTGTAATCTTCGCAAGGTTCATTGGGGATGAAAAAAAATCCCACGCCTCATGAACGCTGATTGGAACACTTTGAGAAAATTTGAGATGATATGCTTGCATAGATAATTTGAAATCATCCAGATGACCGGATATCTCTTACAAACAGAATGTTGATAAAAATGTTTATAATTTTTTTTATTTAATCTGTAAAAATGAGTTTCGCATAATTTCTTGAGTTTTTTTAAAATTACCGTTAAAAAATGCTTTTTGGAAAGGATAAAATCAAAAAATCGCAAAATGTAAACGATTTCTCATTGTATAAATGTAAAATAACAGCTGAAAATTCTTTTTGTTTTGAATATTATGGATGAAATATTGTAAAAAGTTCAATTTTATTTGTATTTTCATAATTCAAAGCATTAAAAACTATTTTTTAAACCAAAAAATCAAGTAATTATGAGTAAAATTTTATTTAAACAGGTCATCCCCTTTGCTATCTTGGCGATAGTAGCAATTGCGGCATTATTTATACCCCTGCATCCGAATTTTGATGAGGGTAAATATAATGCTTCTGATATTGCCTGGATATTAGTTGCAACTGCAATGGTGTTTTTAATGACACCGGGATTAGCATTTTTCTATGGCGGTATGGTTCACAGAAAAAATGTACTTTCTACGATGATCAAAAGTATCGTATCTGCAGGTGTAATCAGTGTACTTTGGGTAGTTGTTGGTTTTAGTCTTGCCTTTGGAGACAGCATTAATGGATTGATCGGTAATCCTTCAACCTTTATGTTCTTTCAGGGTGTAAATTCAGGTCCGGCCTGGAGTCTTGCCCCAACCATCCCGCTTACTTTATTTGCTCTTTTTCAATTGATGTTTGCCATCATCACACCAGGACTGGTAGTAGGTGCTGTGGCTGAGCGTATTCGCTTTACATCTTATATTTTATTTATTGTTTTATTTGCAATTTTCGTGTACTCACCGCTGGCACACTGGACCTGGCATCCTGACGGCATCCTGTTTAAAATGGGTGTCCTGGATTTTGCTGGTGGTACGGTTGTACATATCTCCGCAGGTATGGCAGCTTTAGCCGGTGCCATAGTTTTGAAAAGAAGAAGAGTTCACCAGGATCACCAGGAAATACCTCCTGCAAATATTCCTTATGTATTGATTGGTACAGGTTTATTATGGTTCGGTTGGTTCGGCTTTAATGCAGGGTCTGCATTAGGAGCGAACAGTCTTGCTGTATCAGCTTTTGCAACAACAAATATTGCTGCAGGTGCTGCTGGTCTTTCATGGATGTTTTTCGATGTATTAAGAGGTAAAAAACCTTCTGTACTGGGTTTCTGTATCGGTGCCGTTGTTGGTCTGGTGGCTATAACTCCGGGTGCTGGTTTTGTAGCTATTCCACAAAGTATATTTATCGGAGCTGCCGCAGCTATTATTTCTAATCTTGCTGTAGTGTGGAAATCAAAAACCAGTCTGGATGATACTTTAGATGTATTTCCTTGTCATGGTGTAGGTGGGATAGTTGGTATGCTGCTTACTGGTGTGTTTGCAACTAAAACGGTTAACTCTGCAGGTGTTGACGGATGGTTTTACGGAAATCCGGATTTCTTCTTTACACAATTGAAAGGTGTGGTGATTGTAGCTGTCTTCAGCTTTGTTGTTTCATTCATCATTTTCAAACTGGTTAATCTGATTCAGCCAATCCGTGTAACTTCTGAAGAAGAAGAATTAGGACTAGATGCAAGTCAGCACAACGAAAAATACTCTCAGGGTACTTTAGTAGTCGCTTCTACAGGTGCGGAAATGGACCACAATCCGTAACCTGTATTCAATCGTCTAAATTATCAACCTCAACCAAAACTAATATGAAATTAAGATCACTCTTCACAATTTCTGCCCTGTCAATGAGCGCAGCCACTTACGCTCAGGAAACTACAACTTCTTCACCTCTGCAGATCTCCGGATCTGCAGATACTTATTACAAGTACGATTTTTCTAAAAAACAGAATATCGGTACCAGTTTCGCAAACGATCAAAACTCTATTTCTTTGGGTATGATTGACCTTGCCTTGAAAAAAACGACTGGTAAAGCTTCGTTTGTAGGTGAATTATCTTTTGGGCCAAGAGGTCAGTATGCCTCTATACCGGCAGGAGATGCTGCCGGTGACGGAAATTCTTTTCATATTCAGAATTTATATACATCTTACGCTTTTACTGATAAATTTTCAATGACAGCAGGATATATGGGTACGTTTATCGGATATGAAGTAATTGCGCCAACCGGCAATTACAATTATTCGACTTCTTATCTTTTTACGAGCGGCCCGTTTCAGAATGCCGGAATCAAGGCCAACTACACATTTTCGCCCAAAGTGGCTTTAATGGTAGGCCTGTTCAATGACTGGAATGTATATAGTGACGATAATGGCGTTTCGCATTTTGGTGCACAGTTAACGTTGTCTCCTGTTGAAGGATGGACCGCTTATCTGAACGTATTAACTGGCAAATCTGCCGGAGCACCTGGAACGGGTTCAATTTATGACCTGACTACCTCTTACCAGGTGACGGAGAGTGTAAAACTGGGACTGAATGCTGCAGATTATTCCATCTCCAATGATAATGGCGGATATAGCGGTGTTGCATTGTATGCACAAAATGCGTTCACCACTAATTTCTCTTTAGGTTTAAGAGGGGAGTATTTTAAATCCAAGTCAGATTTAAACGCCGCTACAATATCTACTGTTCCTCCCGGGGAGTCAGTAGTGGCATTGACTTTATCAGCTAACCTGAAAGCCGGAGGATTAACATTTATCCCGGAGATCAGATTTGATAATGGATCATCATCTCAATTCATTAAGAACAATCTTGATCCAACAAAAACTGCTTCCCAATTCTCATTAGCTGCTGTATATGCTTTTTAAATTTGATACCTCTAAAAACATCCATCAGATCGTAAGATCTGGTGGGTTTTTATTTATAATGACTGTTTTGTTCTGTCTGCCCGTATTGGCACAGACCAGTACCGGAGCGGAGCTGATGCCGCTTGATGAGAGAGGGAAATATATTTATTATGAAGTGGTAGAAAAAAATACGGTGCCTGCCGATTCCCTGCAAATCAGGGCGAAAGAATTTTTAAACGCAAAAAAACTTGATGGGGTAAAATCGAATAAAGATCAGCTCAGTGCGTCGGGTAAATTTTTGATCAGTAAAACGGCTTTTGTGCTCACCCGCCCGTCTGGCGAAGTGCTGTATAATTTTGTATTTGAAATCAAAGAAGGGAAATACAGATTCTGGATGACTGACTTTGCTTTTATCGCGTATAAGCGAGACAGGTATGCTAATTACGTTCCGGCAACTGTTAAAGGCATTCCGCTGGAGAGAGAGCCTGGAAAGTTAAATGCAGCTGAATGGACATCCTATATCGCTGCGGCAAGTAAACAAGCAGATTTATTTGCGAAGGACTTTAAACAGTATTTGTCTGCAAGCAAAAAAATAGTGGTTCAGCCCAAAGCAAAGCCGTCTGTTTCTACAAAAAGCTGGTAGTTATCAAAAACTAATGCACCATTTTATCTGCACAGGTAGAACTGGCAAAAGCTTCCGGTTTAGCTTTGAAAATAAATCCCATGCTCAGGATATAACCCATTGCTTCATTTAATGCCTTGTTGGATTTAAACATAGGATTGGTATTGATATCCGCATGTACCTCCAGGTCTACATCATACAAATCAAGCAGATCGCAAACTGCATAAGCGGTTTCAATTGATTTTTGTACTTCAATCAGCATTCTTTCCTTGATGCTCATTTTCTGAGTCGTTTTCTCCTGATGGATATACATAAATCCGCCATGGTGTTCTCTGAGCAAGACGATCACCGTTGCAAAATCTGTTAGCGGACCTTTAACCTGTGAATCTGTTCCTATACAAACTTTCAAATGATAGCCGTTTTCAGTTTCCCTGATAATCGCTTGTTCTACTTCTTCTATGATTGACGAATGGATGATTTCGCCATTGAATTTTTTCCAGGTCATACGTTAAGGTGTTAGATAACAACCCGTAATCAGGTTTCCTAAAAATAAGGTCTTTACATTAAAGATACGTTAAATATTTGTTGTTTATTTACTAACAATCAGGCTATTGCTAACAAATTTCCAAGCTGTGTGGCATGTAATTTCAACCTCCTTTTTCCTCAGGAAAACAAAAAAGGAAAACAATCCTTAGCAGGAAAAGTTATTTATAGTATAATATGGTTAACAAGACAGTAATAATATCAAATCGCTTACCCGTTAAAATAGTAGAACAAGACGGGGAATATCTCCTTAGTCCGAGTGAAGGAGGATTAGCTACAGGCTTAGGCTCAGTTTATAAAAAGGGCGGTAACATCTGGATCGGATGGCCCGGAATTGATGTCCCGGAAGACCGGCAGGAAGAAGTGACCAAACAACTGGCTGAATTAAACCTGATCCCGGTTTTTTTAAGTGCAGAAGAAATCAATCTCTATTACGAAGGATTTTCCAATGAAGTATTGTGGCCCGTATTCCACTATATGGTTACCTATGCAAACTTTGAACAAAACTATTGGGATTTCTACAAAAGTGTAAACCGTAAATTTCAGGAAGCAACGCTTGCCCATTTGAATGAAGGGGATACGATCTGGATACATGATTACCAGCTGTTGCTGTTACCTTGTATGATCAGAAAAGCTCAGCCGAATGTAATCATCGGTTTCTTTCAGCATATCCCTTTTCCTTCTTATGAGATTTTCAGGTTAATCCCCTGGAGGGAGGAACTGATTAGCGGGATGTTTGGGGCCGACTTATTAGGTTTCCATACTTTCGATGATGTCAGACATTTTCTGAGTGCCGCATCCAGATTATCGGGTGCAAAAATTTCTGATAACGTGATTACGCATAATGACAGACAGATTGTTGTAGAGTCATTCCCAATGGGTATAGATGCAGAGAAATTTGAGAATCTGATTGGAGATTCTTTGGTAAAGGAATATGTAGAGTCATTTAAAGAGTCAGTGCAGGATCGGAAGGTGATTGTGACAATAGACCGGCTGGATTACAGTAAGGGTATTCTACAGCGGTTACAGGCCTATGAATTGTTATTGCAGGTGCATCCTGAGTATGTAGATAAATTATCATTGTATATGATTGTTGTTCCCTCCAGAGACACTGTTCCCCAGTATAAAGAATTAAGGGATCAGATTGATCAGCTGGTGGGAAATATCAATGCACGTTTCAGAACACTGAACTGGCTACCTGTTCATTATTTTTACCGTTCATTTCCAATAGAATTTTTGTCGGCGCTCTATTCCTCTGCTCATATATGCCTGGTTACGCCTATGCGTGACGGAATGAACCTGGTTAGTAAAGAGTATGTGGCCAGCAGGACCGATGATACGGGGGTACTGATTTTAAGCGAGATGGCAGGTGCCTCTAAAGAGTTAAATGATGCGTTAATCGTTAATCCTAATAATATAGGTGATGTAATGAATGCGATTGTTAAAGCAGTTAGCATGCCGCTGGAGGAACAAAAAAGGCGAATGCATGTCATGCGTGGATTGGTTAAAAAATTTGATATACACCTTTGGGTGAAAAATTTTATGGATAAGTTAGAAGAAGTGAAACAGATGCAGGAGTCGTTATTAACTAAACATGCAGTAGTTGCAGTAAGAGAAGAGATTGGAAGAGCTTATACCGGGGCCGCAGACAGATTTATTTTTCTAGATTACGACGGTACACTTGTCGGTTTTAATGGAGATATTGACAGAGCTTCGCCTGACGAGGAACTGTATCAGATTCTTGAAAATCTATCTGCAGATCCGGCAAACAGGGTAGTAATTATTAGTGGTCGCAGACACGAAACGCTGGAAGAATGGTTTGGTCATCTGAAACTTGACCTGATTGCAGAACATGGGGCATGGCAAAAGCATTACCAGGAGGAGTGGAAATCATTGCCTTTACTAACTGATAAGTGGAAACATGAGGTCAGGACAGTATTGGATACTTATACTGACAGAACTCCGGGTTCATTTATTGAGGATAAAAGTTACTCCCTGGTTTGGCATTACCGGAAAGTTGAAGAGGGGTTGGGTGAATTGAGAGCGAATGAGATTATCAATCACTTGAAAGTGACTGTAGCAGATAAAGGACTGCAGCTCATGCCCGGGAATAAAGTGATAGAATTTAAGAATATTGAAGTGAACAAAGGAAAGGCCGCACTGAACTGGCTTTATGGGAATCATCCCGACTTTATCATTGCCTTTGGTGATGACCATACAGATGAGGACATCTTTAAGGCTTTACCTGATGAGGCTTATACAATCAAGGTTGGCAGTAATATTTCGGCAGCAAAGTACTATCTGAGGAATTTTGTAGAAGTAAGGGATTTCTTAAAAACACTGTATGCGGCAACACCGCATAGGGTATAAGTAAAAAATCCCTTTGAATATTGGACAGGCCTGTTTTCTTAAAAGAATACAGGCCTGTCCAGTTTAATTGCTATTCTATGTGCAGCGTTCATTAAGCCTACATGACTGTAAGCTTGCGGGAAATTACCCCACTGACTGCCATCATTTTCATCAATGTCTTCAGCAAACAAATCAAGGTGATTACCGTATTGTACCAGAGACTCAAATTCTCTTACTGCATCATCTACTCTTCCTACAATTGCCAGAGCTTCTACATACCAGAATGCACAGATCAGGAAAGTAGTTTTTGGCTTTCCAAAATCGTCAGTATGGCGATAACGGTAGAATAAACCATTTTTCCCCTTTAACTCTTGCTCCAGTGCAATCAGATGGTCTTTAGCTCGTTGAGAATCCGGATCAAGATAATTCATTAAGATCAGTTGTAGTGTACTCGCATCAAGGTGTGCACTGCCAACAGCATGATTATACACTTTTCGTTCTTCATCATAACAAGCTTCTATATGCGCAGCAGCACGGTCCATCAAACTTTGTGCACGTTCTGCGAACTCCTGGTTACCGATAGTAGTCGCCATTTTCAAAGCTGCTTTTGCACCTGCCCACTGAAAGAGATTGGTATAACAGTGCATATTGGCCAGATTTCTGAATTCCCAAATACCCGCATCTTTCTCGTCAATCGTATGCTCTATCTTGCGGAGCAGGTAATCCAGCCATTTGGTAGAATCTTTACGCTCACTATAAATAAACCTGCTATCAGTATATAAAGGCAGCATGGAAATCAATACCTGTCCGTAAATATCATTCTGGATATGCTCGTAAGCCTGATTTCCTACACGTACTGGCTGATTGCCCATATATCCTTTTAGGTTAGTCAGGATCCGCTCTGTTAGTACTCTTTCTCCCGCTATGCCAAATAAAGGCTGATACCGTTCATCATCTCTGAAAGAGATATCAGTAATATAATTGAAGTAACGCTCCATCTCTTCGAAATGCCCGATATGGTTTAATGCCGTAATCACGTAATAGGTATCGCGCATCCAGCAATAGCGGTAATCCCAGTTGCGTGTGCTTCCCGGTGATTCCGGTAAACTGGTAGTACTTGCTGCAATGATTGCTCCGGTATCTTCATACTGATGTATTTTCAAAACCAGGGCAGATCTGATCACGAGCGACTGATGAAAACCAGCGATAGTGGAATGTTTAATCCACGTTCTCCAGTATTTTCTGGTTTCAATCAGAAAACGTTCAGCAGTACTTTCAATTGGTGCCTCAAGTTTGTATCCATAAGTAAGGATCAGGTATTTTGTATCATTCAGGGCAAAATACTTCTCATCCTCGATATATGAAAGTGAGATGTTGCTACTCAGCTGCATATCATTCTCATCACCAGTAAAAGCAATGTGGTTACTCCCTCTGGAACCGGTTTGTTTTCCTTCTCCATAATTAAAAACAGGTCTGCAGCTTACTTTAACTCTTGGATTTCCTTCTATAGGTTCTATTTTACGGATAAGCATCAGCGGCTTGTAGAACCTTTCATACTGATGAAAGCGTGGTGCAAAATCAGTTATTCTGTATTTACCTTCGTCATTGCTGATTTCTGTAACTAATATATTTGTGTTTTCCAGATAATTTTGCTCAGATGTATATTCGCCGTGGGGAAGAATAGAAAATTCTCCGCCGGCCTCTTTATCCAATAATCCGCCGAATACAAAAGAACTATCAAATCTTGGCCAGCATAACCAATCTATATTCGTATTTTTATTCACGTGAGCAAGGAAAGCGCAGTTTCCGATAATGCCTGTCTGGTAGGTGTGTCTCTCCATTAATGTATGAGGTGTTTATTATAATCTAATACAATTAGAACAACTCATCCCCTTATTTGTTATATAAATGGTTTAACATATATAAAAAAATATCATGAACACAGAACTCATTCAAGAATTCTATTTGCTTCAGCAAAGCAGGTCGAATGCAAAATATCAGGATATGTTATCAGAAAAGGTCTATACTCCCATTCAGGAAGCCAATAAAAATGTGACTTCATGGATGTCTAAAAGAGGAAAGATGCTGATGAAACTCGAAACCAAGGTGCAGCTCACAATGAGAATCCTGCAGCGAAAATTCCTTAAGTTCTAATCCTGCGCTTTTAGGGGCATTCTTATCTTAATTCCCTTATCTTTGCGCCATGATGGTAGAAAAGGTATTAGGCAATTTAAAAATTGCTTCTCTTAATGAAATGCAGCAGGCGGCAGTCGCTGCGGCTGGTAAGGAGAAAGATGTGGTTTTACTTGCACCTACGGGTTCTGGTAAAACGCTGGGATTTTTATTGCCTGTATTATCGCATCTAAATGCTGAATCAAAAGGCGTTCAGACTTTAATTCTGGTACCTTCAAGGGAACTTGCTTTACAAATTGAGCAGGTTTTTAAACAAATGGGCACCGGGTTTAAAGTAAACTGCTGTTATGGAGGACACCCTGTGCGAACAGAGAAAAACAACTTTGAGCAGCCTCCTGCCGTACTGATCGGTACGCCTGGTAGAATTGCCTACCATTTGAGAAAGGAAAATTTTGATGAATCTGCTATCACTACGCTGGTACTTGATGAGTTTGACAAAGCATTGGAATTTGGTTTCCAGGAGGATATGGCTTACATCATCAGTAACCTGAAATCATTGAAGCAGCGTATACTGACGTCGGCAACTGCAATGGATGTGATTCCTGATTTCACCGGCGTTATTAAACCGATCAACATCGATTTTCTAAAGGATGTGAAGGTGGTGCCGGATCTGAAATTGAAAAAAGTGCTGACTACCGCAGAGGATAAACTGGATACGCTTTTCGAGTTAATTTGTAAAATTGGAGAGAAAACAATGCTAATTTTCTGTAACCACAGGGAAACGGTAGACCGGATCAGCGACTTATTAATTGATAAGGATCTGGCACATGATATCTTTCATGGCGGTATGGAACAGGATGAGCGTGAACGTGCGCTGCTGAAATTCAGAAATGGCAGTATCAAGATATTAATTACTACTGATCTGGCTTCCCGCGGACTAGATATTCCTGAGGTTGGGTCTATCATTCATTACCAGTTACCCTATACAGAAGATGCTTTTCTTCACCGGAATGGTCGTACTGCACGTATGAATGCTAAAGGCAGTGCTTATCTGATGATTGCGGATGATGAAAAATATCCATTTCTAAAAAGTGATATTGAGACAGAAAAACTTACCGGGAAATATGATTTACCTAAAGATAGTCAGTGGCAAACGCTCTACATCGCAGCCGGTAAAAAAGACAAGATCAATAAAATTGATATCGTTGGATTGTTATTGAAAAAGGGTGGATTGCAAAAGGAAGATGTAGGTCTGATAGAAGTAAAAGATCAAAGCTCATATGTTGCCGTTAAACGGAAGATGGTAAATAAAGTGCTCTCTGCGCTTAACAATGAGAAGATTAAGAACAAAAAGGTTAAAATAGAAATAGCAATGTAATTTATGAGTAACAATGACATCTTAAAAAAACTTCGTGTAGCGCTGGAGCTCAATAATGAAGACATTATAAATATATTAGGTCTTGTCAACTTTAAAGTGACTAAAAGCGAACTGGGCTCATTTTTCAGGAGCGAAGATCATCCTAATTTTAAACCCTGCGGGGATCAGATCCTTCGTAATTTTCTAAATGGATTGGTGATCTTTAAAAGAGGACCACGACCTGATAAAGTTGCATCTACTCCAGTAGATTAGTACAAGATTCTTTAAAAATTGTAGAAATTTTAATTTCTTCTTTAAAAATCTGTAAGATTGATAATACAAACCATTATACTTGTGAAAAAGAGCACAGGTTTGCATTCTTGCCTGGTAAGATATGCTATAATACCAGGCTAAAAACGGATTGCAGGGTAAATGGTTAAGTTGTTGAAAATTCCTATACATTCTTTCTACTGCATCATCCTGTTGTGTGCGCTGATACTGACTTGTTCGGTCGCCAGTGCCCAAAACCAACGCAAACTTAACGGACTAGTACTGGACTCTCTTAAGGAGGCAGTTCCGGGTGCCGATGTATATATCATCGCAGATAAAGATACGCTTAACACCATCACAGATAATAATGGCAAATTTTCATTTACTGGTTTTGGGGCAAGCCGCATTTCCTTATTGATCATGAGCGTAGGTTTCCGTCCCTATCATAAATCATTCAGCTATAAAACAGATGAATTGGTAATGGTTCTGGACCCTATTTCACTGGTACCTGAGTCAAAGCTGCTAAATGAGGTGATTATCAGTAATAAAGATCTCCCTATAAGGATAAAAAAAGACACTATAGAGTATAATGCTTCTTTTTATCAGACTTCCGAAAATGACAGGGTAGAAGATCTGCTCAGGTTGTTACCAGGAGTAGAGATTGATGCGGCTGGCAATGTGACTACTATGGGTAAACCCCTGCTAAAACTAAGAGTGAACGGTGAAGATTTTTTTACCAGCAGTGTGAAAGATTTCATGAATCAGCTTCCTGCAAATGTGATTGACAAGCTGCAGATCATTAATGATTACGGTGACGAAGCGAATTTTACAGGAATTAAAAGCGGAGAGCCGCAGAAAATGCTGAATCTGGTAACGAAGGAGGGGCAGAATAAAGGAACATTCGGGAATATTGCATCAAGTGGCGGAACGAATGACCGTTATGGCCTAGCCCTCAATGGAAATCTATGGCAGGGGAGTAAGCAGGTAGGTGTAAATGCCAGTTCTAACAATACCAACAATGAAGCGGGTATTAATACTAGTGCTACAACAGGCATTAGCTACAGAGATAAACTAGCAAACGGGCTTACCGCAAGTGCTGGATATAGTTATGCCTATAATAAAAACTTATCCAGGCAACTTAATTTTATTGAAACCATCAATCCCCGGGGGGGCACTATTTTTAACAGATCTGAGTCTGCTAGCAATGCGGAAGACAACAACCACAATATTAATTTTAATGTGCAGTCCATTGCCAGCAAAAGTTATTTTCAGGCTTCACTCACCGGATCAATGTCTAACCGTAACCGTGATGGTAATGTTTTGTCCAGTCAGACAGGTTTAATTTTTCAGGATCTTAACAGCAATAATTCGGCGAATTCAGAGGTGCCTAATATCAATGGTAACTTTGTTTGGGCGCGTAGTATGGAAAAACCCGGTAGAAGCATGTCGGCCGGAATTGATTTGACCAGTGGTATCAACCAGGTGAACGAAGATCTTCGTAATCAGATTACAAATTTTAATATAGATAATGACCTGCCGCCTGAGATTCTATCCGTAAACCGACTGGTGGAGACAGAAAACAGGTCGAACAATATGACTGCTGATTTCAGGTACAGTGAACCAATAGGTGCAAGTCAGGATTCAGTGATCAAAAAAAACATAGATTTTTCTTATTTTTTCTCACTTAATAATACGAGAAACAGTTTTAATACCAGAGCATTTGACGATCAGGGTAAAGTAAATCTTGTAGATTCTTTGAGTTCTCTATATTCATCTTCCTTTATATTACAACGCTTTGCTGTCAGTTACAGATATCAGTCTACCCGCTTAAATTATAGTCTTGGTATTACTGCACAACCAAGCCAGCTGACCGGGCAATACAGAGGAAATGAGACCAGAATTAATCATACAGAACTCAATTTGTCGCCCATCATCAACCTGAGTTATAACATATCAGACTGGGAAAATCTTTCTTTTGTTTACACCGGCAGCAATACTGCGCCAGATTTCTATCAGTTGCAACCTGTACCTAATATCAGTAACCTTCAGAATGTTGTGATTGGTAACCCTAACCTTAAATCCAGCTTTACCCACTCCGGCAATCTGACTTATCAGCATACCAATGCGATCAATGGTTCCACTTTTCAGATGGGACTGGCAGCATCTGTATTACGCGATCAGGTGGTCAGTAATGTGGTGTTGACGCAGGACACTTTAAAAAGTCTGGAAACCAGATTCGAGAATGCAAATGGCGCATATTCGCTGGGGAGTATGTATTCTTTTGCAGTTCCCTTTGCAAAGAATAAATTCAATGCAGAACTGCGTGGCACTTTTGATTATAACAACAGCATTTCCTTTGCAGAATACGTACTCAATAAAAACAGGAGCATTGCTTTTGCGCAATCTTTAAGATTAAAAATGAATCTTCGTCGTCTTACAATGGGGGCAGCAGCAAGTTATAACTATAGTAGCAACCGGTATTCTATCGCCTTGTTAAAATTGAGAAATGTAGAGACCTGGCAGTTCAACCTGAACAGTCGCGCGTTCTTTGGTAAAGGCTTCTCCACGATATTGGACTTTTCCAAAAGAATCAACTCTGGTTATGCTTTATATGTATCGAATCCATTGCTGATCAATACCAGCATTGAAAAAACATTGTTTAAAAATAAGCAAGCTACAATTGCTTTGCATGCCTATGACCTGCTGAATCAGGGTAATAATCTAACCAGAATAATAACTGATAATTCAATCACTGATAGTAAGTTCAATCAAATTACCAGGTATTTTCTGGTTAGTTTTAATTATCGTTTACAGAATTTCGGTAAAAAAAATAGGATCTAAACTAGCTTTTTATACTTAATTCTATGTGGTGTTACATCACCTAAACGTTTCTTGCGGTTTTCCTCGTAATCGCTGTAATTTCCTTCAAAGAAGTAAACCTGAGAGTTTCCTTCAAATGCCAGGATGTGTGTACAGATACGGTCCAGGAACCATCTATCGTGACTAATCACAACAGCACAGCCCCCAAAGTTTTCCAATGCCTCTTCCAGTGCACGTAAGGTATTGACATCAATATCATTCGTCGGCTCATCCAGTAATAAGACATTTGCACCTTTTTTCAGTGTAATGGCTAAATGTACCCGATTTCGCTCTCCACCAGATAATATACCGACCTTTTTCTGCTGGTCGCCGCCATTGAAGTTAAACTTGGATACATAAGCTCTTCCATTTGCTGTTTTATTACCCAGCTGAATATTATCCAGTCCGTCAGTAATATTTTCATATACAGTTTTCTCCGGATCAAGGTCATTATGCATCTGGTCTACATAACCTAAAGCAACAGTTTCGCCTACTCTGAAAGTACCTTCATCTGGCGTTTCCTGTTCAGTAATTAAGCGGAACAAAGTAGTTTTTCCTGCACCATTTGGCCCAATAATACCTACTATTCCTGCTGGTGGTAAGGAGAAACTCAGGTTCTCAAATAATATCTTATCACCATAAGACTTCGTTACGTTATTCGCTTCAATAACAACATTTCCTAAGCGCGGACCTGCGGGAATAAATAACTCCAGCTTGTCTTCACGTTCTTTGGAATCTTCCGATGCCAGTTTATCATAGTTTGATAAACGTGCTTTAGATTTTGCATGCCTTGCTTTAGGTGCCATACGTACCCATTCCAGCTCGCGTTCCAGTGTTTTCTGGCGTTTGCTTTCTGTTTTTTCTTCTTGTGAAAGGCGTTTTGCTTTTTGGTCTAACCATGAAGAATAATTTCCTTTCCATGGAATACCTTCCCCACGGTCAAGTTCCAGGATCCATCCAGCTACATTATCAAGGAAGTATCTATCGTGGGTTACTGCAATTACGGTACCTTTATATTCTTTAAGGAATTGCTCCAGCCAGTCGATGCTCTCTGCATCAAGGTGATTCGTTGGCTCATCAAGCAGCAGTACATCCGGTTCCTGCAATAACAGTCGGCACATTGCTACACGTCGGCGTTCGCCTCCAGATAATACGCCTATCTTTGTTTCAGGATCAGGGCAGCGCAGGGCATCCATTGCACGTTCCAGTTTATTATCCAGTTCCCAGGCATTCACAGCATCAATTTTGTCCTGCAGTTCTCCCTGTTTTACCATCAGCTTATCCATCACATCAGCATTTTCATAAACCTCAGGAAGGCCAAACTGCTCATTGATGGCTTCGTATTCTTTTAAAATTGCAGTAATTTCGGCTACACCTTCTTCTACAACTTCTCTTACTGTTTTATTTTCATCTAATTCTGGTTCCTGAGCTAAATATCCAACAGTATATCCAGGAGAAAATACAACTTCACCCTGAAATGCTTTATCAATTCCGGCGATAATCTTTAATACGGAAGACTTACCTGAGCCGTTGAGTCCGATTACACCAATCTTTGCGCCATAGAAAAAGGAAAGATATATGTTTTTTAGTACTTGTTTTTGAGGAGGATAAATCTTATTCACCCCCGCCATTGAAAAAATTATTTTTTCGTCAGCCATAATTGGTTTTTGTATTTGCCTTAATCGCAGGATTGCGAATCAAGCTTGATAAAATCAAATAATCCAGCTGTCTGGCTGGAAAATATCAGCGCAAATATAAATAATCCCTATGTAGAAATCCAATTACAGACTGCCATTTTAGTACTAATATTAAACCTTTAGATACAAAATGACAGGTATATATTTGTTAAGAAATCATTACAAATTATCGACAATTGTATGTCTGCTGATGATGATATTTATATCAATGATTATTTAAATACTTATCAGGCCAGTTTTTAATAATTCCGGATCAATAAATTATTATTGGTATTCGTGTCAAAAGTTAGTAAGTTTAGTGAAATAACGTCAGCTGCTAAATCTTTGTAAGTCTATATGGCGTAATTGTTGATAAATTAAATCAGATTGGTAGCGCTTATTTATAAACAAATTGTATAGTTTAGGGCGTTCCCGTTTTAGAAAAGGTATATATGGAAGCTAAATTTTCACCACAAGTAAAAGACGTGATTTCGTTTAGCAGGGAAGAAGCCCTGAGATTAGGTCACGATTACATAGGCGCTGAACATCTTTTGTTAGGTCTGATTCGCGAAGGCGA
>Ga0247814_10000686_pt1 | contig 24592 bp, 25 predicted proteins | sample UWRJL179409R1_FD_179947 | JGI IMG/M metagenome (GOLD analysis project Ga0247814, IMG submission 179947) | Plant litter microbial communities from Arlington Agricultural Research Station in Wisconsin, United States - UWRJ-L179-409R-1 | ecosystem: Environmental > Terrestrial > Plant litter >... | reverse complement strand
TAACCCAATATGCAGGCGAATTCCTCGACAGTATCAATGCCAAGGCAAAGCCATACATTGGTAAAATACAGGGAAGGATTGACGAAAAAAACATCCAGGAAACTTTTGATTTTGTCTACCAAAACCTGCCGCTCTTCCTTGACAACGCCGATTATAAGGCGATTCAGGACAAAATCCAGCAGGATAGCATTTCAAAGATTATTGCACAGGACTACAAATCATTAATCTCACCGGCTGGTATTGTCTCTAAAGATTTTATACTTCAGGATCCGCTTGGGATTTCCTTTATCGCATTAAAAAAACTACAGCAGCTAAGCGTTGGCGACGATTTCACATTACAGGATGGTTTCATTGTTACCAAAGACAGGAAGAAGTTACTGTTGTTCATTACACCAAAATTGCCCGCTAATGAAACAGACGGAAATACGATTTTTATCGAAAAATTAAACAGCATTAAAGCCAATCTCGACCTCAAATACCAGAAAGAAGCCAGCATGACTTATTTTGGAGCGACACCGGTTGCAGTCGCCAATGCAACGCAGATCAAGGCCGATGTCCGCAACACTTCGTTATTTGCCACGGTTTCTTTGATTCTGATTTTAATATTCTTTTACCGCAGCATTTTCATTCCGATACTGATTTTCATTCCGTCATTATTCGGCGCGGCGTTCGCACTGGCAGTGTTGTATTTTACAAAAGGCAGCATTTCTGCGATCTCACTCGGAATCAGTTCAATTTTACTGGGCGAAACTACCGATTATTCCATTTATGTGATGACGCACCTGAGAGACAATAAAAATGTAAAACTGTTATACAAAGACATTTCAAAGCCATTGGTTTTATGCGGAATGACAACAGGAATTTCTTTTTTATGCCTGTTTTTTGTAAAATCAGAAGCTTTAAGTGACCTCGGAATTTTTGCTTCTTTGAGCGTCATTGCTACGTCATTATTTTCATTGTTCCTGATTCCGCTGTTATACAAAACGAATAACAAGCAATTCATCCCCGATAAAAATGCCATTGATAAAATGGGATCATATGCCTATCACAAAAATAAATTCCTCATCGCAGGCGTTTTAATAACAGTTGCTGCCTGCTTTTTCACTTATTCCAAGGTGACTTTCAACAATGATCTTTCAGCTCTGAATTTCGTCCCGACTGAATTGAAAAATGCCGAAAAAGAACTCGAAAGCATCGCCAACAGCGGTTCAAAATCATTGTATGTTGCAGCATATGGCGACAGCTATGAATCGGTTCTTGAAAACAACAATGCGCTTTTTGAAAGATTGAAAGAAGATAAAAAGTCAGCTGTAATCTCCAATTTCAGTTCTGTTGGCGGAATGGTTTTATCCCAAAAACAGCAACAGCAAAAAATAGCAGAGTGGAACGCATTCTGGGACAGCAGCAAAAAGGCTGTGCTTAAACAAAACCTGATCGAAACAGGCAAAGTTTACGGGTTTAAAGACACTTCTTTTTCAGGGTTTTATGCAACACTCGACAAAAATTTCGATACGGTTCCGGTTGCAGACTACCTTAATGTCAGGTCGTTTTTCCTCAACGAATTCATCGCGCAAAAAAATGGGTTTTATACGGCTTCAACACTGGTAAAAGTAACTGCCGAAAACAGGGACCGATTTGTATCAGAAATAAAAAAGATACCCAATCTGGTCGTGATTGACAGGCAGCAAACCAACGAAACTTTCCTCGGAACACTCAAAAATAATTTTGAACGCCTCGTCGATTATTCTTTCATCGCCATTTTCCTTATCCTTCTTTTTGCATTCAGGAGGATTGAATTGGTGATTGTCACGATCATCCCTATTATGGTCAGTTGGATCATGACTTCGGGAATTATGGGAATGTTCGGTTTGCAGTTCAATATCATCAACATCATCGTCTGCACGCTCATTTTCGGGATTGGGGTCGATTATAGTATTTTTATGACTGCCGGAATGCAAAAGGAACTCACTTTCGGCAAATCAGAACTGCCCACATACAGAACTTCCATCTTATTGTCGGTAGCCACGACTATTTTAGGCATCGGTGTTCTTATTTTCGCCAAACATCCCGCATTACAATCCATAGCGCTAATCGCGTTGGTTGGCATCATGTCGGCATTGCTCATTACTTTTGTCGTGCAGCCATTGGTATTTGACTTTTTTGTGGGCCATCGGGTTAGGAAAGGCAAAGCGCCTTACGAAATCAAAAGGCTGATACATTCCGCGCTGTCCTTTACTTATTATGGTTTGGGCGGATTCCTGCTGTCAATAATCGGAGTGCTTGCGATGAAGCTGCTGCCTTTTTCCAAAAAAGCAAAATTGCGGGCTTTCCATTTTATGTTTTCAAAATTCTCGCAATCGGTATTAATGTCATATCCGTCCATTCGCCGCACAATCAACAATCCACACAACGAAAAATTTGATAAACCTGCAGTAATTATTGCGAATCATACGTCATTTCTGGATATTCTCGCAGTTGCCATGTTGAGTCCGAAAATTGTGTTTCTGGTCAGCGATTGGGTTTATAACTCTCCAATTTTTGGAAAAGGCGTACGGCTGGCAGGCTTTTATCCGGTTTCTGACGGAATCGATAATGGCGTGGAGCATTTGCGTGAAAAAGTAAACCAGGGCTTTTCACTGATGGTTTTCCCAGAGGGAACGCGTTCTGAAGACAACCTGATCAAACGTTTCCACAAAGGCGCTTTTTATCTTGCCGAAAAGTTACAGCTCGACATCATTCCGGTAACCATTCACGGTTATTCCGAAGTATTGCCCAAAGGCGATTTTATCATCAACGGCGGAAAAACAACCGTGCAGATCGGTGCAAGGATACAACCTGAAGACGCCACTTTTGGAAGTGATTTTACTGAACGCACAAAGAAAATCAGCGCTGCCTTCAAATCAGGTTATCAACAGTTAAGACAGGATCTCGAACAGCCGCAGTATTTTGAAAAAATGATCATGAATAGCTTTGCATACAAGGAAAGAAAGATCATTCTGGAAGTGAGAAAAGACCTGAAAGACCAACTGCCATTGTACCATCAGCTGAATACTATGATTCCGCCCAAAGCTAAAATACTGCATTTCGCGAATGATTACGGACAGTTGGATGTATTGCTCTCACTTCAGCAGCCGCAAAGAAAAATAATTTCTTTTATTGCTGATGAAGAGAAACGATGGGTAGCACAAACCAATTACATACTCAAAAAAAGGAATATTCAATATCCCGAAGATATAAAGGAATTGCCGGAATTTGATCTCGTCCTCATTTCCGCGATTGCTGATGAAAGCGAAATTGAAACTGCCTTACAAAAAGCAACACACATAATACTTGTAGGAAATTCTCAATATACGCCGGTACTGATTAACTTTGGATTCACCATAACAGCAGAGTATAACGGAATCATAAGTTTACACAAAAAAGCATGAAAGCACATTATGATGTAGTGATTATCGGAAGTGGATTAGGCGGATTGGTTGCTGCAGTAATTCTTGCAAAAGAAGGCTATAAAGTTGGCGTACTTGAAAAAAACAACCAGTTTGGCGGAAACCTGCAGACATTCGTTCGCGATAAAACTATTTTCGATACAGGAATCCATTATATCGGAGGGCTAAGCGAAGGCCAAAACCTCTACAAATATTTCAAGTATTTAGGCATAATGGACGACCTGAACCTGAAAAAAATGGATGAGGACGGATTCGATATCATTTCTTTTGAAGATACGGATGAAGAATTCCCGCATGCCCAGGGCTATGACAATTTCATTAACCAGCTTGTAAAGTATTTCCCGGATGAAAGAGCAACCATCGAAACATATTGTGAGGATGTAAAGGAAACTTGCAATTCGTTCCCATTGTACAATCTGGAATGGGAAGGAAAATATGACAGCGAAATCCTTGGTGTAAATGCCAAAAAATACATTGATGATTTAACTGAAAATAAAAAATTGCGCGCCGTTCTCGCCGGATCTAATTTCCTCTACGCCGGCATTGCCGATAAATCACCTTTCTACGTCCACGCACTATCCGTCAATTCCTACATCCAAAGTTCCTGGCGCTGCATCAACGGTGGAAGCCAGATTACCAAACAACTCATCAAACAGCTCAAAGCGCACGGCGGAGAAATATACAAATACAAAGAAGTAATTAAATTTGACGTCGAAGGCAACGAAGTAACCGCTGCCAGAATGAAAGACGGTTCTGAAGTAAAAGGAAAAATATTTATCTCTAATATTGAACCGAAGACAACCTTAGATATGGTAGGTGAATCCAAATTCAGGAAATCGTTTTACAGCAGGATACAAAGTCTCGAAGGCGTGATTTCGGCGTTTAGCCTCTACATCGTCTTTAAGCCGGAAACATTTCCCTACATCAATCACAATTATTACCATTTTAAAGACAGTAATGAAGTCTGGGCAGCCTACGATTATGATGAACAAAGCTGGCCAAAAGCCTACATGGCTTCAATGAACGCTTCTAAAAATTCAGAAGTCTGGGCAGATGGCATGACTTTCATCACTTATATGAAATTCTCCGACCTCAAAGCGTGGGAACATACTTCCAATACGACTGCCGAAAAGGAAGACCGCGGCGAAACCTACGAACAGTTCAAAAACCGCAAGGCAGAGAAATTCCTAAAGGAAATTGAAATAAAATTCCCCGGAATCAGGAACTGCATCCAATCCATCCACACTTCAACGCCGCTTTCCTACCGCGATTACATAGGCGGCCATAACGGCAATATGTATGGGTATGTCAAAGATTCTAATTTCCCTATGAAATCATTCATCGCGCCAAAAACAAAACTCGATAATTTGTACATGACCGGCCAGAGTATCAATATGCACGGGGTTTTAGGTGTTACTATTGGAGCTGTTGTTACCTGTTCCGAATTAGTTGGCAAAGAATACCTGGTAAATAAGATCAATCAATATTCAGAATAATAACATGAAAAGGAAGCTGTTTTTGCTGGTGCCAATGCTGTTGCTGCTTTCGTGCGGCACTTCAAAATCATTGCACCATCAGCCGCAGGTATCGGGTTATGACAACACGGTTCCTAAGGTCACGAAAGAATCAGCCTCCATTTTTGCTTCAGGAAATGATTTCCTCCTCAAAAACAGGCAAAACCTTTGGGAATTGTATGTTGATGGTGATCCGTTGCAAATCGGACTCAAAACCGGCGCGTTAACCGACTCACTATTAAAAAAACAGGAACGCGTATTTTTTTCCAAAATCAATGAATTGGTGCCCTCCCAAACAAAACAAAAGTTACTGCGCTCTTTTTTAAAATGGTACAATAGGAAGCTTTACCTGAATGTTCCGGAGGAATACAAAACAGAAATCTACGGACTTTCCCAATACGCGTCCCACGATTTCGACAATATTGCAACGCCTTACCTCAGAAGCCTCTACCTGCATGGCGCCCACGATATCGGGCATGCATTACAGGATGTGGCGCTCGTCGGCTGCTCGTCTTTCGCTGCATGGGGAGAAAAATCCGATGATGGCAATTTAATCCTTGGGCGCAATTTCGACTTCTACGCCGGCGATGATTTTGCCAAAGATAAGATCGTGTCTTTCATACGTCCCCAAAAAGGCTATCCTTTTATGACGGTTACATGGGCGGGAATGATCGGTGCGGTGTCGGGAATGAACAATGAAGGGCTCACGGTGACCATCAACGCCGGAAAATCAAAGATCCCGCTGGTTGCCAAAACGCCGATTTCAATCCTGACACGCGAAATTTTACAATATGCCAAAAATCTGGAAGAAGCCATCGCCATCGCCAAAAAACGCAAAGTGTTTGTTTCCGAATCCATCATGGTGGGCAGCGCTAATGACAACAAAGCAATATTGATTGAAGTTTCACCCAACAATTTCGGGGTTTTCGAAGTACCCAACAGCAACAACCAATTGCTCTGCACCAACCATTTCCAAAGCGATGCGTTAAAAAACAACAAGCGCAATAAATTCCAGATAGAGAACAGCCATTCCAAATACCGCTACGATAAGCTGGTTGAAGATTTCAACAAAAACTCCAAAATCACGCCCGAAATTGCCGCTAAGATTTTACGCGACCGTGAAGGACTTAACGACCGCGAAATAGGCTACGGAAATGAAAAAGCGCTCAACCAGCTGCTCGCGCACCACGCCGTGATTTTCAAACCTGAACAGCGACTAGTCTGGGTATCGGCAAATCCGTACCAGATGGGGGAATTTGTTTGCTATGATCTCAACAAGGTTTTTTCGAAACAAGATTCAGGTCCGGTTACTTCATTAGCCGAAACGCAACTGATGATTCCTGCCGATCCGTTTTTACAAACCGATGCCTATAAAAACTACGAATTGTTCAGGGTAGCCGACCGCAAAATGGATGGCTTCCTCAAAAATAAAACAGGAATGGATGCCGCTTTCGTCAAAAATTACCAATCTTTGAACCCTGATTATTATAAAGTATACCAAAAGCCGGGGCTATATTATTTTGAGAAAAAGGAATACAATTGGGCTAAAACAAATTTTGAACTGGCTTTAACCAAAGAAATCACAACGCTCCCCGAAAAGCGGGACATCGAAAAGAAATTAAAAAAGAGCAAAAGGAAATTAAAATGATCCCAAAAATAGAATTGGCGCATACCGCTGAAATTAAATCTTTTCAGGAGCAGCAATTACAGGAAGTTTTGGCTTATGTAAGCCAAAATTCACCGTATTACCGCAGTTTGTTCCAACGGGAAAGTATAGACATTGCCACGATTAAAACCATCGAAGATTTATCAGCGATTCCGGTGACCACCAAAGAAAACCTGCAGCAATTTAACGATGATTTTCTTTGTGTGCCGGTCAGTGACATCATAGATTTCGCAACCACTTCGGGAACTTTAGGCGACCCGGTAACATTTGGCCTCACCGATGCTGATCTCGATAGGCTGGCTTACAATGAAGCCATTTCTTTCGATTGTGCCGGAATCAAAGAAGGCGACATTGTACAATTAATGACCACCATCGACCGCCGTTTTATGGCTGGTCTGGCTTATTTTTTAGGGTTGAGAAAAATGAAAGTGGGCGTCATCCGCGTTGGGGCTGGTATCCCCGAATTGCAATGGGATTCCATCCTCAAATACAAACCAACGCACTTAATTACGGTTCCTTCATTTTTGCTAAAACTGATCGAATACGCTGAAAACCACGGCATCGATTATAATAATTCCGGAATCAAAGGTGCCATCTGCATCGGCGAACCATTACGGAACCAGGATTTTAGTCCTAATGTGCTGGCCAGAAAAATCACAGAGAAATGGAACATACAGCTTTTCTCAACGTATGCTTCTACCGAAATGAGCACGGCTTTTACCGAATGCGAATACGGAAAAGGCGGCCACCACCATCCCGAATTGATTATCGTTGAGGTGCTCGATGAGAACAACCAGCCCGTTAAGGAAGGGGAATCAGGCGAATTGACATTTACTACGCTCGGCATTGAGGCCATGCCACTCATACGATTCAAAACCGGAGATATCGTACAACTGCACGGCAACGCTTGCGAATGCGGCAGGAATACGCTGCGTGTCGGACCCGTAATTGGCAGGAAACAGCAAATGATCAAATACAAAGGGACTACATTATATCCGCCGGCGATGAATGACGTCCTCAACGGATTCGACAATATTGAAAGCCACATCATTGAAATTTACACCAACGACCTCGGCACCGATGAGATTGTCATCAAGCTCGCAGTCAAACAGCAGTCAGAGACATTCCTGAACGAAATCAAAGACCACTTTCGCGCCAAACTCCGCGTCACCCCAAAGATTGTTTTCACCACCACCACCATTCTGAACCAGCTTATCTTTAACCCGATGAGCCGCAAACCCATCCACTTTTTTGACCACAGAAAGGGTATGTGAGGGAAAGTGCAAAGTTGAAAGTTCAAAGGCGAAGCCACTTCATACTTTCTACTTTCGTCTTAATTGTGTAATTTTGCCGCATGATTACAATTGGCGATAAAATACAACTCCCTGATTTTCCCCTGCTTCTCGCGCCTATGGAAGACGTTAGCGATCCGCCATTCCGCAGGTTGTGCAAGCTCCATGGTGCCGATTTGATGTTCAGCGAATTCATTTCTTCCGAAGGGCTGATTCGCGACGCCATCAAAAGCCGACAGAAATTAGACATTTTCGATTATGAACGGCCGGTCGGAATCCAGATTTTTGGAGGCGACGAAGAAGCCATGGCCATGTCATCCAAAATAGTTTCTACAGTAAACCCAGACCTTATCGATATCAATTTCGGCTGTCCGGTAAAAAAAGTGGTTTGCAAAGGTGCCGGTGCCGCGGTCTTAAAAGATGTGGACCTTATGGTACGCCTCACAAAAGCCGTAATCAAAAGTACCGGCCTGCCCGTGACTGTAAAGACCCGCCTCGGCTGGGACGACAACTCTATCAATATCGATGAAGTAGCCGAAAGGCTTCAGGACATTGGTGTTCAGGCCTTGTCAATCCACGGAAGGACGCGCGCGCAATTGTACAAAGGCCGCGCCGACTGGTCACATATTGCCCGCGTAAAAAACAACCCAAGAATCACGATGCCCATTTTTGGCAACGGCGATATCGATTCGGTAGAAAAAGCCCTCGAATATAAAAACCGCTATGGCATCGACGGAATCATGATCGGACGTGCCGCAATTGGCTATCCGTGGATCTTTAATGAAATCAAGCATTATTTCAAAACAGGCGAACACCTGCCAAAACCCACGATTGAAGACAGGGTAGAAGCGGCAAAAAACCACCTGCAATGGGCAATGGACTGGAAAGGGCAGCACCTCGGAATCGTAGAAACCCGCAGGCATTACACCAATTACTTCAAAGGATTGCCCAATTTTAAGGAATACCGCACCCAAATGGTCACTTCAGACGAACCCGAACTGATTTTCCAGACATTCAATGCCGTACTTGAAAAATACAGCGGAATGGAAATGGTGTAGTTAATACTTTTGATTTTAATTCGTAAATTTGAAAAAATTAAAAGTCATGGATTTGCAAACCAGAAAAATAAATTTCATTCAGGAGTTCCTAAAACTTGAAAGCGAAAAAACAATCACTCATTTAGAGAAATTGCTGCGCAAAGAATCAAAAGTAAATCCTGATTTTGTTCCAATGGGCATGGAAGAATTCCAAAATAGAATCGATCAATCTTCGGACGATTCAAAAAACGGTCGGTTAACCCAAGCCGATGACTTACTTTCCGATATCGAAGAAAGGATAAAACTTAAATCGAATTCGGATAAGGATTTGTTTAAGCCAATGTCTATTGAAGAATTGAATAGTCGGATTGATCAATCAGAAGACGATTTTAAAAATAACAGATTCAAAACAACTTCTGAACTTTTATCGAAATATAAATAATGCCGTTAAAAATTATTTGGTCTGACTTTGCAGAAAATCAACTCGATAAGATTTTCGAATATTATTGTGAAAATGCAAGCCTGAGAATTGCCAAAAATTTACTTCAAAAAATAATTGCTGAACCAAATAAACTTCTCAAAAGCCCGGACATTGGTCAAATTGAAAACAATTTGCAAAACCGGGAAGATGATTATCGATATTTGGTTTTTAAAAATTATAAAATCATTTATGCAATTGATAACGAAAGAAATTTAATTAAGATTGCTGACGTTTTCGATACCCGTCAAAATCCTATAAAAATCAAACGCGTAAAATAATTAATAGGTAAAACCCAGTTCAATTTCCCCAACTACGCAAAGCCCTTAAAGCAGCAATCAATTCCCCTTAATCCGCAACAACAACTCATTCTGAATCTTCAAAACCTTAATCTCTTCCTCCAAAAGCGCGATCTGTTTCTCATATTCCACAGATTTAGAAGGTAACGGGCCAAATTCTGCAGGCAACTGTTCTGCAAGTTCCGTAAAGAAATTATGCTTCAGCGCATAACACAGCCTTGTCAGTGGCTTCGTGCCAATATTGTCATTTCTAAAGTAAAGGTTAATCGTTTGCCTGCCCAGCCCAATCATCTTGGCGACTTCGGACTTGTCAAGGTGGTTGTTTTTAAAATGTTCTTTAAGGATAACGCCCGGAAGAATGATTTTTTGATCCATATGTATAAAATTTAAAAAAGACGAATATAATAGATATTCAAAATATAGGCAACGGTTTACAAATTTTATCTGCTTGAATACGGTATCGATACTTTAAAATAGTAAACCTGCCTTAGCAGATAATACATATCCAGTGACAAAAAGCACACATTGATAAGTAAATACACAATAAGCATCAGTAAAAAGTAAACCTTAATGTGTAGAAAGTATACATGCTTCTGTAAAAATAAAACAGGCCTGTGCAGTTACACAACAAGCATCAGCAAAAACACAACAAGCATGTGCAGTTACACAACAAGCATTTGTAAAAATAAAACAAGCATTTGTAAAAATAAAACAAGTCTGTGTAAATAATAATACTATCAGTATAAATACAATTATTGCAATTGAAAATGATAAAACGCAACATAGAAATAAGAATCCTATTCGTAAAACTACAATACCAATAATAAAAAATGATAAAATAATGAAAAGGCTACTCCAAAAGTCTTTTGGTAACCCTGCCAGAAGCAATCAATGAGGCGAAGAACCCCAACAGTACAATAGTGAACAGCACGATCAGGACATTTTGCAAAGAAAAAACAACAGGATACGCTAAAGTGGGTGTAATCATAATCAGTTGGAACTGCTGCTGTAAAAGCACAATAGCAATACCCAAAATAAGGCCTGTGATGCCGCCAATCACACTCAGTAAAGTGCCCTGCAGCAAGAAGATTTTCCGCAAATCCTTAATTTCAGTCCCCAGGTTAAACAAAGTTTTAAGGTTGCTCTTCTTGTCGAGGATCATCATGATCAAAGCGCCAATGAGGTTAAAGAGCGCAATGACAATAACGAGTGTAAAGATGAGATAGACAGCAATATTCTCGGTGTTGAGCATCTTATAAAGGCTGTCATTGAGCTGCGCCCTGTTTTTTACTGTCACCCGATTCTTTAAAACGGTTTTAACCTGATCGATGATGGCGTCTTCATCCGCTCCCGGACTAATTTTCAGCTCAATGGCCGAAATTTGGTTCGGGCGGAATTCCAGTAAAGACTGTGTCAGGCCCAAATCAGCAAAAACATATTTCGAATCAAGCTCTTCACTGATGGCATAAATCCCAATCGGCGACAGTTTCGACCGGTTAAAGGCATCTTCCGGATTCTCAATCGTTCCTTTTCCGGCTTTCGGCACAAAAACTTCAAAAGGGTTATTAAAATCGAATAAGCCAAGCGATAGTTTCTGCGAAATGCCATAGCCAATCACCACCTCCGACGTATTGGTTTCCAGCCATTCTCCCTGAAAAATAATCTTTTTCACATTATTGACTTGGGGAAAAAGCGAATCTACACCTTTCAGATAAGTAACTTCTTCCTTACCGTCAAACAAAAAAAGAACCCGCTCTTCAATCACTTTTGTTTGTGCGCTAATGCCGGGAATGCTCTTGATTTGGGCTTCCTGCTCGGGAGAAACAAAGAAGGTTTTGCCTGTCGCGGCAAGGATCTTTAAGTCGGGGTCAAAGTTATTGCTGAAAGACAAACTAAAATCACGCAGTCCGCTAAACACCGATAAAACCACAAACAAAGCCATGGCACCCACAATAATCCCAACCGAAGCAATGCCGTTAATAATGTTGATCGCATTATTTTTGCTGGCGCTCCTGAGATAGCGTTTGGCTATGTATAAAGGGAAATTCAAGTTACGATTTTCTGCGTCGGTCTAATAAATCGCGGTTTTCGATAGGATTTTCTTTCGCTGCAAGCGCGTTGTCTATTTTCTCAATGTAATCTAAAGAGTCATCAATAAAAAAAGTAAGATTCGGCACTTTGCGCAACTGAAGCCGCACTCTTTGCGACAAATCATGCTTGATAAGCGGCGCGTTCGATTTGATCGCAGCCAGTGTTTCTGCTGCCTTTTCCTGCGGGAAAATACTTAAATGTACCGTTGCGACAGACAAATCTGTTGTTACGGTAACTTTGGATACTGAAATAATCAAATTGGAAATTCCGTTCTTTCGCACCTCACCCTGTAAAATATCAACCAGGTCTTTCTGGATGACACCACCTATTTTTTTCTGTCTGTTTGTTTCCATGCGGCAAAGTTAATTGATAATTGACAATTCATAATTGATAATTGCTAATTATTTGTCACACATTGCTTTTTAGAAGCCGGGAACCTGCTGTTCGCTGTGTCTTTTGTTCCATTGCATTCCACAAAAGGACGCCGCTGCCATCAGGGCTAGGGCAGTATCTTCCAAATTGAATTCCGAAAAAATTTGCGGCCTTTGTAAAAAACTTTGCACCTTTGTGGTAAACTGTCACACATGAGAAAAATAGAACACATCGGCATTGCCGTGAAAGACCTCGAAGTTTCCAACGCGGTCTTCGAAAAACTTTTCGGCGCACCACCTTATAAATCAGAAGAAGTAGCGAGCGAAGGCGTCAAAACATCGTTCTTTCAGAATGGCCCCAATAAGATTGAACTGCTCGAAGCCACAAACCCCGAAAGCCCTATTGCCAAGTTCCTCGACAAGAAAGGCGAAGGCATTCACCACATTGCTTTTGATGTCGAAGATATACACTCGGAAATAAAAAGGCTACAGTCAGAAGGTTTTGTCGTCTTAAATGAAACCCCAAAAAAAGGAGCCGACAACAAATGGGTCGCGTTCCTGCATCCCAAAAGCACTAATGGTGTTTTGATCGAGTTGTGCCAGGAAATCGTGTAAAAGTTTTGAAGCAGATTCTTTCTTAAATCAGTAAATCCTGTCACCCGACAAAAAAATAGTTGCAGAAAAATAAAAATAGTAGTAATATTGCAACCTCACAAATGGTCCTATAGCTCATTCGGTTAGAGCAACTGACTCATAATCAGTAGGTGCTTGGTTCGATTCCAAGTGGGACCACGATAAGGCTTTCTTAATTTTTTGAAAGTCTTTTTTTTTCATTTGGGATTCTGTTATATTAGTAATTTTAAGTTTAATCAAAACTAAAGCTTTGGAATTTACGTTAATATAACATTTGAAATAATTATTGTAGTATGCAAATTGTATTTTTGCATTGATTTCAAAGAAAAAAGAAATTATTAAACAAAAAACTTTGTTAAAAAGATTTTTTATTTATTTTTACAGCCTATGAAAATTGTCCCAAATAGAATTTTAAGCTTTTTGGCCGCCTTAATTCCCTGTGCCACCGCATTTGCAGGGCCTACTGGTCCGCCGCCGCCGGGAGTGCCGCCGGGTCCCGGGCTTCCTATTGATGGAGGTGTGCTGGTGCTGGCTGCTTTTGCCATTCTGTTTGGTCTTATAAAAATATACCAGATTAATAAAAATAAAAAAACTCCGATTTAGTCGGAGTTTTTTATTTATTGCCTTTTTTCTTTAGCTGTTTAATGAATAAAGCCGGGAAACATATTTTCCAATCACATCAAACTCCAGATTTATTTTTGTCCCAATAACAAACGAATTGAAATTGGTGTGCTCATACGTATAAGGAATAATAGCAACGCTAAACACATCTTTCTTAGAATTTACAACCGTGAGGCTCACACCATTCACTGTGATTGATCCTTTTTCAATCGTAAGATTATTGAGTTTTGAATCATATTCAAAAGTATAATACCAGCTGCCATTGGCTTCAGTGACAGCAATACAGGTTCCGGTTTGGTCAACATGGCCCTGAACAATGTGGCCATCAAGCCGGTCACCCAGTTTCATAGCGCGTTCCAAATTTACAACATCTCCCTTTTTCCAGCTGCCCAGATTTGTTTTTTCTATCGTCTCGCGAATAGCAGTAACCGTATATTGATTGTCCTGTATAGCAACGACGGTCAGGCAAATGCCGTTGTGGGATACACTTTGGTCTATCTTAAGATCTTGTGCTATAGACGTGCGAACAGTAACATGAAGATTGTCGTTGTCGCTCCTGATTTCCTCAATAGTGCCCAGTGTTTCTATAATTCCTGTAAACATTCTGTTTTATTTTAGTAGATTTGCACTTCAAAATTAGCAATAAATAACTTGTAGTAAGAATGAAAAAAGCAGAAAATATCATCGTTGGAATTTCAATAGGAGATTTGAACGGTATTGGAAGCGAAGTAGTATTAAAGACTTTCGAAGATCCGAGAATGCTTGAATTGTGCACGCCAGTTATTTTTGCCAATGTAAAGATTTTGTCTTTTGTAAAAAAAACCTTTGAGTCCGCTTCCATGCTCCACGGGATTGACCATCTGGATCAGTTGGTTACAGGAAAAATCAACGTGCTCAATCTCTGGAAAGAAGGAGTCGATCTTAATTTTGGCGTCAATGATGAAAATATAGGAAAGTATGCCATCAAATCTTTTCGCGCCGCAACCCAGGCTTTAAAAGACAATATCATCGATGTGTTGGTAACTGCGCCAATCAATAAATACAATATCCAGTCGGAAGAATTTAAGTTTCCGGGGCATACTGACTATCTTAATGAGCAATTGGAAGGAAATGCATTAATGCTGATGGTACAGGACAATCTCAGGGTAGGTTTGCTAACAGACCATATTCCGGTCAATGAAGTAGCAAAACACCTCACGGCGGCATTGATTACACAGAAAATCGAAACCATTAAAAAAGCTTTGACACAGGATTTTAGTATAGTAAAACCTAAAATAGCTGTTTTAGGGCTCAACCCACACAGCGGAGATAACGGTGTGATTGGCAAAGAAGAAGAAGAGGTCATGAAGCCGGTAATAAAAAAATTATTTGAGAAAGGCACAATGGTTTTTGGGCCATTTGCAGCCGATGGTTTTTTTGGAAGCGGTCAATTTGAGAAGTATGATGCCATCATCGCCAGTTACCACGATCAGGGACTGATTCCGTTCAAAACGCTGTCTTTTGGAAAAGGGGTGAATTATACCGCAGGACTCAATAAAATCCGCACTTCTCCCGATCACGGAACGGCATACGATATCGCGGGCAAAGGCATTGCTGATTTTAATTCATTTAAAGAAGCGGTTTATCTGGCAATTGATATTTATAATTCAAGGAACCAGTACAATGAAATCAGCCAAAACCCCATGAAAACCAAGGAAAAACAGGAAGAAAAAAAATATTAGATAAAAAAGTCAGTCAACAGTTTTGATTGTATAATAATTTTATATCTTTGCGCTCCCGAATCATTCGGACAAATTGTTGTTGAGATGAAGCAGTTAAATGAATTTTTAATTCCTTTTATAGGATTAAAGTTAGGAAAACACCAGTTTGAGTATCAAATAAATAAAGCGTTCTTTGACGACTTTGATTATGATGAATTTGAAAGTTCTGATATCAAAGTAAATGTAGTTCTGGAAAAGAAAAGCACCATGCTTGAGTTGCATTTCAAACACAAAGGTACTGTTCATGTGCCCTGTGATTTGACTGGTGAAATGTTTGATCTCCCTGTAAAAGGGAAAATCAAATTGGTCGTGCAATTCGGTGAGCAGTTCAATAATGACAATGAAGAGTTATTGATATTGCCGCATGGAGAACATCAGTTAGACCTGAAGCAATATATCTATGAAATGATTGCGCTTTCAATTCCGCTGAAAAAAGTGCATCCGGGTATAAAAGACGGTACATTACAAACACCGGCACTGGATAAGTTAAGGGAATTGTCTGTTAAAGACAACAAAAAAGAAACAATACAAGAAGAGAATACAGACCCCAGATGGGATCAATTAAAGAAACTATTAACGGATAAATAATATAGTAAAATGGCACATCCTAAGAGAAAAATCTCCAAGACAAGAAGAGATAAGAGAAGAACGCATTATAAAGCAACAGTAGCTACAATCGCTACATGTCCTATAACAGGAGAAGCGCATTTATACCACAGAGCTTACTGGCACGAAGGAAAAATGTACTACAGAGGACAAGTAGTTATTGATAAAGCACCAGTTGCGCTTGCCTAATATTTCACGATAGACAAAACCTGAACTCTCACCAATGTGGGAGTTTTTTGTTGTTTATATTTTTAAATCAAATAAGCAGTTCTAAAACAAACTTGGTTTAGAATTTTTTTGTAAATTCCACCTCTTTATCAAATCGTGTATTTGAAGAGAAAACAATAGAAACTTATGAATACAATCACGGCCGCAATTACCGCTGTTGGCGCTTATGTACCAGATTACGTGCTTTCAAACAAGATTTTGGAAACGATGGTAGACACCAATGACGAGTGGATTACTTCCCGTACAGGAATCAGTGAAAGAAGAATATTAAAAGGCGATAAATTAGGAACCTCCTTTTTAGCCATCAAAGCAGCAGAAAATCTTATCGGTAAAAGCGGGGTAAATCCTTCCGAAATTGATCTTGTTATTGTTGCGACTACAACCCCAGACATGCCCGTTGCTGCTACTGCAGTTTACGTTGCTACACAAATAGGCGCGGTCAATGCTTTTGCATATGATTTACAAGCTGCCTGTTCCGGATTTTTATACGGAATGTCAACGGCGGCATCCTACATCCAATCCGGCAGGTATAAAAAAGTGCTGTTAATTGGCGCCGATAAAATGTCATCCATCATTGATTATACTGACAGGGCAACCTGTATTATTTTTGGCGACGGAGCAGGAGCCGTTTTGTTTGAGCCGAATTTCGAAGGGCTCGGTTTACAGGATGAGATTTTGCGAAGTGACGGAATAGGGCGCGATTATCTTAAAATTGATGCCGGCGGATCGATACTCCCAGCCTCGGAAGAGACAGTTAAAAACAGACAACATTTCGTTTTTCAGGATGGAAAAACAGTATTCAAGTATGCCGTAACCGGGATGGCCGATGTGAGCGAAAAAATCATGCAGAAAAACAATCTTTCCAATGATGATGTAGATTGGCTCATCGCGCACCAGGCCAACAGGAGGATTATCGATGCTACTGCCAACCGTATGGAGCTGGATGAGGAAAAAGTCCTGGTCAATATCCAAAGATACGGCAACACAACATCAGCTACATTGCCATTGCTTCTCAGCGATTTCGAAGGCAAATTCAAAAAAGGCGACAACCTTATTTTTGCTGCTTTTGGCGGCGGATTCACATGGGGGTCCATTTATTTAAAATGGGCTTACAACAAACAATAAAGTAAACTAAAAAACAAATAATTATGGATTTAAAGGAAATTCAAAATCTAATCAAATTTGTGGCCAATTCAGGAGTAGCTGAAGTGAAGTTAGAAACCGGAGATGTAAAAATCACGATTAAAACGACAGTAGAAGGCAGCGCATCTGAAGTGACTTATGTGCAGCAAATGCCAGCCCAGAATATGTTGCAGCAAGCTGCGGCACCACAACAAATCGCACCGGCAGCAGGGACAACTATGTCAGCTCCTGCTGACGACAATTCAAAATATATTACCGTAAAATCACCGATCATTGGTACTTTATACAGAAAACCTTCACCAGACAAACCGGTATTTGTTGAAGTAGGAAGTACAATTTCAAAAGGCGATGTCCTTTGCGTAATTGAAGCAATGAAATTATTCAACGAAATCGAATCAGAGGTTTCAGGTAAAATCGTTAAGATTTTAGTGGACGATATGTCGCCGGTAGAATTCGACCAGCCTTTATTTTTAGTAGATCCATCATAAATTTAGATTTTAAGATTTGCGACTTTAAGATCCCGTCTTACAGTCCTACCATCCTATAATCGTATAATCTAAACCAAAAAAGATGTTTAAAAAAATACTAATTGCCAACAGGGGAGAAATTGCACTTCGTGTGATTCGTACCTGTAGAGAAATGGGAATCAAGACGGTAGCGGTTTACTCAACAGCCGATGCGGAAAGCCTGCATGTAAAATTTGCAGATGAAGCCGTTTGTATCGGTCCGCCGCCAAGTAGCCTGTCCTACTTAAAAATGTCAAATATTATAGCAGCCGCAGAAATAACCAATGCGGATGCCATTCACCCGGGATATGGTTTTCTTTCTGAAAATGCCAAGTTTTCAAAAATATGCCAGGAACACGGAATCAAATTCATTGGTGCAACGCCCGAGATGATTGACCGTATGGGAGATAAAGCTTCGGCAAAAGCAACCATGAAAGCCGCCGGCGTTCCATGTGTTCCGGGTTCTGAAGGGATTTTGGAATCTTTTGACCAGGCCAAAAAAATATCAAAAGAAATGGGTTATCCTGTCATGCTGAAAGCTACGGCCGGAGGTGGAGGAAAAGGGATGCGTGCCGTATGGAAAGAAGAAGACCTGCTTAAAGCATGGGAAAGTGCGCGCCAGGAATCGGCGGCGGCTTTTGGAAATGACGGCATGTATCTCGAGAAACTTATTGAAGAGCCACGGCATATCGAAATTCAGGTTGTTGGTGATTCTTATGGCAAAGCCTGCCACCTTTCTGAAAGAGACTGTTCTGTGCAGAGACGACACCAAAAACTGACAGAGGAAACGCCTTCGCCATTCATGACAGATGAATTGCGAAACAAAATGGGCGAAGCCGCTGTAAAAGCAGCCGAATATATCAAATATGAAGGTGCTGGAACAGTAGAGTTTCTGGTAGACAAGCACCGCAATTTCTATTTTATGGAAATGAATACGCGTATCCAGGTGGAACATCCTATTACTGAACAGGTAATTGATTATGACCTGATCCGGGAGCAGATTATGGTAGCAGCCGGAATTCCGATTTCGGGAAGAAACTACCTGCCGCAATTGCATGCGATTGAATGCCGTATCAATGCGGAAGACCCTTATAATGATTTCCGTCCGTCACCGGGGAAAATCACTACGCTTCATGCTCCGGGTGGGCATGGCGTACGCCTTGATACCCATGTGTATGCCGGCTATACGATCCCGCCTAATTATGATTCAATGATTGCCAAGCTGATTACCACGGCGCAAACTAGGCAGGAAGCCATCAGTAAAATGAAACGTGCCCTTGATGAATTTGTGATTGAAGGCGTGAAGACCACCATCCCATTCCACAGGCAGCTTATGGATGACCCGCGGTATGTTGAAGGCAATTATACGACTGCCTTTATGGATAGTTTTGTAATGAATGATCCTATTGAATAAATAAAGATTCCCTGATATGGAAAGCCTCACATTGTGAGGCTTTTTTTATGACTTGCCACGGATTGTATAGTAGTTTGGTACGTCGGTATGGAAGTTTAGTGCGTCGGTATGGAAGTTTGATACGTCCATCGGAGTTTGGTGCGTCGGTATGGCAGTTTGGTGCGCTGTTAGCAACTGTTTCTATAATCGCCATGGTGGACTTTTCCTGTTTTTGCCCGCGTAATAAATTATTAATTGATTATTGTCTAAATCTTTTATCCTCGCTTCGCGCCACAACCAGGTTTGGTCGCTCGGCAATTCATCAAAGATGTAACCTTTTTCAATTAATTCATTCACCTTTTGGTCAATATCCTCTTCTTCAAAATAAATCCAGATTCCGGTATCAAGAGCAGCTGTGTTGGATTGGTGAAGCGAAAAGGTAGCATCTCCGTTCGGGCATTCAAATCTTGCATATCTGGGCAATGCTTCGACAATCAAATTAAATCCCAACCCTTGGTAAAACTTGATTGACCTTTCAACATCAGTAACCGGGATTGTAATTTGATTTAAATTCATATTGATTATTGTAGACGCGTTTTGAAAGAGTTGGTAACGTCTGGCGTGTAACCGCAATAGCGGATCGAAGCGAACTGAGTTCTCTCTGCCAAGATAGAAAATTTTGCAAATGGAAATCTATAAAATACCTAAAACCCGCCATTAGTTTTAGTTGCTGTTGGCGAAAGTGCCTTTAGTAGGTTTGAATAAGTACGTCAGTGGGAATATGTAATCTTTCATGTAGCTGTCTGATCATTTCAAGAGACAATTTCCTTTTCTTATTGAGTATTTCACTTGCGACTGATTTAAATCGTTTCTGGATTCCGGAAAAATATTTGTCCAGGCTCAGGTCAATTATCCCTGTCATTTTTAATTAATTCTATATTCTTTACCCCACTTATAGGCGCAATTTTTATAGACTTGCCGCCTTTTGCTATATAAAAATAATACAGGCTGTTGGCTTCCAGCAGGGCAATGTTTTCAGAATCTCCGGTGTTGTAATTCAGGTTGTAGTCGTAGCGCAATTTATTATTTTTGATTCTTTTTGAGATGAAGTAACCTTCGGTGGTACCATACCCGAGATAAATAGATAGTAAGCCAATTGCTAGGCTTTTTATGGCAACAAATAAGTAATAATTTTTAATCTCAGTGTCAGTCGGTCCTGCTTTGGTTTTCTTTAGTTCGAATGCTTTTTGGACCCATTTTTTATGACCGTGATTGTATAAGATTGATGGCAAATAATAACAAAAAACGAATACAGAAGTTATGGTTATAAATATTACAGGATGGGAGGTAAATGTGGCAACCGGACTGAGCAGCACATCCATTATGGAGGAATATTTCAGAATATTGATGCCTAATTGATAGAAGTAAACGGTCTCTTTCAGGATGCCTACAATTACAAGATAAAGGTAGCCTAATGGAAGATAGTTCAAAGTTTTTTCGATAGTGTTCATTAGGATAATTTACTTATTTTATTCATGTATGGAATAAAAGGATTGGGGTGCGGCTCAAAAACGCAATAATTTCTGAAGCTGAGTTTTATCTTAAAAACGCAAAATAACAAAAACCCCAAACCATGATAAAAAACACTCCGGGGAAAACCACAGTTTTTAATTTGCTTTTAAATTCTTTTTTTACAAACACCAGGTAAAGAATATAAAATACAAACAGCAAGGTCATTATGACTGGCATGAAAACTCTCATCATTCAAAGTTTAAAATTATTCCTTATAAAGATCGCAAAATTATTTAATTAATATGTTTTGAGATTGAAATTTCTGCTATCTCAATCTGTAATTCATGGCTTTAGGTTAGTGAAAGGCTTTATTCTATTATTGAAGGTAAAATAAAATCTTTTACAATTGTACCTGCCTGCTGATGCCCATAAGGTTTGTTGTAAGCTTTAGAAGTGATGATGATGGTGAGCGGAAGGTCTTTGAAAATTATAAATTCATTCCCGCCGTTTCCTGCACAATAGAAGGTTTCATGGCTTTTCCCCTGATATGCAACTGATTTATTCCAAAACAAATAACCATAAAATTCATTGTCTCTGTCAGATATCTGAATTTGGTGTGTGAATGTTTTTTGCACCCATTCCTGAGGAATGATTTGTTTGCCATTCCAAATACCATTGTTTTTGTACAATTGCGCATATTTGGCATAATCCAAAGACCTCATTTGTAAACTTCCGGCGGTATTGGCCACTTTTTGCGGCGTATATTGCCATTGGTAATTTGAAATGTTTAACGGCTTAAAAAGTTTTTCATCTGCGTATTTTTCCAAGCCACCGGGCACTTTCTTATCAAGAATGTCGCCCAAAAGCACGACTCCGGCAGTGAAATAATCCCATTTGCCTCCATTTGATTTCGATTGGTCGATTTGAAGGTCTAAAGTGAATTTTACCCAATTGTCAGCAGGGTACATATTCTCTTCATTGCCCGGAGAATTGCTATCGGCATCGGAACCGTTGAATGCGGAACTCATCGTCAGTAAATCTTTTATTTTTACACCGTCTTTTTTAACATCATAGTTTTCAAATGTTTTTAAGTTGTAAAATTGATCTAATGTTTGGTCTTCATTCTTTATGTAGCCGTCATTAATAGCCATTCCCATGAGTGTCGATGCGAAAGATTTCCCGGCAGACCGTGTGTCGTGCAGCGTATTTCTACTGGCGCCATTAAAATATTCTTCGAGCAAAAGTTTTCCTTCATGGATGACAACAATGCTTGTGATTTCTTTTAAATTATAATTGGCAATTTGGGTATTTAAGGCTTCGATTTTCTTTTTGTCGAATTTAACTTCCGAAATTTCCCAGCCGCTGTTGGGTTGTATAGGTTGAATGGCCTTTTGTCTGAAAGTTACTTTTGGAGTTTTTATAACAAGCTGAATTTCGCCTTGCGCAATTAAACCGCCAACCTTTATTTCACTAACTGCAACCAATTTCAAATAGGGCCTGATCTCAATTTTGAGTGTATGCGCGCCTTCATCCAATGCTTTTTCACCGCCATTGAGCAGGCACCTTTCCCACAGATGCAATGCCCATAAGTTTTCACTTTTACTGCTTGTCAGCGGAATCCTAAATGTAGTAAGGGTGTTTTTTCTGTCATTGGAACCACCAAAATGGCATGCCGGATGAATGTTCTCTTTGTATATCAATGTATTGTCAATATAGAATGAGAATTGCAGATTGCCGTTTTGAAGCAATGCTTCCGCAGGCAAATCCGGAGCCAGCGTATGGAGATAATTAGTTATGGAATTGTCCATAAAGACCCTGATATTTAAATCGGAGCGATAAGCCAACGGAAAGGATTTCAGGAAATCAGCTGCGGCATATTGGTCCAAAGGAATATTGCCATTCATAAATGTAACCCTGCCAATATTGGATTTGTGGAGACTTGTCGTGATTCCGTCAGTCAGTACAAGATCTTTTATTTGGCCAAAGGCTGCCAAAGAGACATGAATGGCTAAAATTACAATTAAGATTCTTTTCATGATATTTATATTTGGCTACAAACGTATAACCAAATTTGGTTTAAAAATAGAATGGAATTAATAATTATCGGACTGCTGAGCTATTTATTTTGCCAAAGAAATAATACATTAGCAATCAAAAATAAAATTATGCAAAGTTTCAAAGGGTATTTTCTTCGTTATTATGATTTAAAATTATACCGCCGGGATGCTAATATGGAGATTTTATCTGAAGCAGAAGCACTTCAACAGGCTAAGGACTACGAAAATCATTTTTTTGCAAAATTGGATTACTTCGCCATTGATACGCAGCAAATATTTTTTACGCCACATAAAAGTGACAGTGAACATCAGGCACGTGGTTATTTTCGATCACCAGATATGGAAATTATACAAATCAGTTATAAGACCGATGAAAGCGCTGCGACAATTACATTTGTAGATAAGGATAATGAAGTCCGATCAGAAGCGCTGTATGATGGAGTAAAATTATATAAAACGGTTCAGTAACAGATTTGTCCAAATGCATGGAATTGGTTCTGGAAACTTGTAGTAAATCAAAAAAGGAGCATCAATTGCTCCTTTTTCTGTATATATTATTTTACAAAGTCTCTTTAAGCCATTTAAAGAATTCCTTTTGCCATACCTGCGCATTCTGGGGCTTTAATACCCAATGATTTTCCTCCGGGAAATAAAGGAAACGGCTTTTGATACCGCGCAATTGGGCTGCCTGGAAAGCTTCCTGTGCCTGTCCGATTGGGACACGGAAATCTTTTCCGCCCTGAATAATCAGGATGGGTTTGTCCCATTTGTCTACATTATTCATGGGGTTGAATTCGTTATAGGCTTTCTGTGCGGCTACATTGTCTTTTTCCCAATAAGCGCCGCCATGGTCCCAATTGTTAAAGAAAACTTCTTCCGTAGTGCCATACATGCTTTTCATATTGTAGACACCGTCATGGGAGATAAAAGTTTTGAAACGGTTGTTGTGTATTCCGGCGAGATAAAAAAGCGAATAGCCTCCAAAACTCGCACCTACGCAGCCGAGCCTCGATTTGTCCACATACTTTTCTTTGGATACCTCATCGATAGCAGAAAGGTAATCCTGCATTACCTGTCCGCCCCAGTCTTTACTGATTTGCTCATTCCACGCCACTCCATGTCCGGGCATTCCCCTGCGGTTGGGCGCAACGACAATATAACCGTTGGCAGCCATGAGTTGGAAATTCCAGCGGTAAGAATAATACTGGGTAAGCGGTGCCTGAGGTCCGCCCTGGCAATATAAAAGTGTCGGATATTTTTTTGCAGGATCAAAACCGGGAGGATAAATTACCCATACCAGCATCTTTTTGCCATCGGTGGTGGTCACATAACGGCGTTCGGTTTTGCTTAAAGCAAGTGAGTCGAAAGTAGCGGTATTGATGTTGGAAATTTGCTTAAAGGTGCTTTTTTTCAGGTCATAGTAAAAAATTTCAGCGGCATGGTTCATGTCATTGCGGGTAACGATAAGATTGTCGCCAGACTGCGCAAATATATCCGTAACGTCAAAATCACCTTTGCTGATCTGACGAACATTTACCGCTATTTTGGTCATTCCCGGAAAATTCACTTCAAACAATTGCTTTGTACCGTCAACCGAAGCAACAAAATAAATCTTGCTACCGTCATTGCTCCACAGGTAATTTTCCACCGTTCCGTCCCAATTGGCGGTAAGGTTCATTTTCATTCCTTTGAAGTCAACAATCAGGTCATTTTTATCGGCTTCATAACCGTCGCGTTTCATTTGCAGCCAGGTCAGGTTACCGGTTGGGGAAAATTGAGGAGCAGTATCATATCCTGCGTTTCCTTCGGTACGATTGGTGGTTTTTCCTGTAGTTATATTATATTCATAGATGTTGGTGTCGGTAGAAATGGCATATTCGGTTCCTGCTTTTTTCTTGCAGACATACAGAATACTTTTACTGTCGGGTGACCAGATGTA
>Ga0247814_10000685_pt1 | contig 24605 bp, 24 predicted proteins | sample UWRJL179409R1_FD_179947 | JGI IMG/M metagenome (GOLD analysis project Ga0247814, IMG submission 179947) | Plant litter microbial communities from Arlington Agricultural Research Station in Wisconsin, United States - UWRJ-L179-409R-1 | ecosystem: Environmental > Terrestrial > Plant litter >... | reverse complement strand
GGTTAGTCAAAAATTGGGTGTCGCGGATTTACTCTTTCAAAGAATAAATGTTGAGGTTTGTCGTGAACCCTAGCCCTGATGGCAGCGGAAATCCTTTTTATTTTTTCTTAAAAATGAAAAGATTGCAGCGTACAGCAGGAAACAGCTCCTGAAATTATTTTACATGCACATCAACATCTGCATTCATTCCGGGTCTTAAAAGTTTGATTTTTTCTGCATCATTGCTACTGTTAAGACTGATTTTCACAGGAAGGCGCTGGATGGTTTTCACGAAGTTTCCGGTGGCATTATCTGGTGGAAGCAACGAAAACCGCGAACCTGTTGCCGGTGAAAAAGAAGTGATTGTCCCTTCAAAATCAGTATCGGGATAGGCGTCAATCTTGATCGTGACCTTTTGGCCAATGACCATTTTATTGAGCTGAGTTTCTTTAAAATTGGCGATAACCCACGCATCATTGCTGTTGATGATGTAGAACAATGATTGTCCGGGCTGCACATATTGTCCTGGCTGAATGTTGATTTTAGAAACCTGACCGTCAGCCTGAGCGGTAACAATTGTATAATCAAGGTTCAATTTCGCGGCGTCAAGCATTGCTTTGGCGCGGTTGATATTAGCAGCTGCCACTTCTGTTTGTTTGCTTGTTACGTTTGATTTGGCAATGACCACCGATTTTTGGTAAGCACTGGCTTTTTCCTGTTGTTGTAAAATCCGCAATTGGCTTTCGGCTTCCTGCTTAGCGGCAAGTGCCTGTTCATATTGTTGTTTGGTGATTGAATGGTTTTTGTACAGATTATTGTAGCGATCATAATCGGCTGCGGCGCGGCCCAGACGAATTTTTGCAGTTTCAATATTACCACCGGCAGAAAGTACGTTGGCTGAAGAGACAGCTACATTGGCTGTCGCACTTCCGATATCGGCTTTTGAAACTTCATAATTGCCTTCGGCAGCGGCCAATCCGGCTTTGGCATCTGCTAATTTTACCTGATAATCTTTATTGTCAATGGTAAAAAGCGTGTCGCCTTTCTTTACAAAATCATTGTCTTTTACGTATACTTTGGTGATATAACCATTGACGCGCGGAATGATTGGGTTCATGTTTTTCTCTACCTGCGCATCATCCGTACCTTCATGCGATAGGGAATGTACATATTTATAGATACCATATGTGGCACCCGCGATGATCAATACGGCGAATATGAGTATGAATTTCTTGTTGGTTTGTTTCTTTTCCATGATAAAATTAGTTTTGTGTAAGATTGAAAGATTGTATAAGTTGGCCTGAAGTATTGAGCAGTTCGTAATATTTCAGTGCGACATTGGCTTTTGCATTGGCCTGATTGATCTGTGAACCGAGTTGTTCTACATCTGCTTCAAGCAGGTCATTGGTATCTGAAAGTCCGTTGTCGTATTTGTCTTTTACAATCCGGTAATTTTCTTTGGCCTGTTCAACGGCCTCGCTGTAAACTTTATCCTGTTTAACCGATAAGTTGTATTCTTCCTGTGCACTTACAATTTCCGATTTGATGCGGTCAGTAAGGATCGCTTCCTGTTTTTCTACTTCAAGCGCACGGCTTTTGGCCGCTTTGACTTCTTTGCCGTTTTTGAAAATAGAACTAAGGTTGTAGGAAACGCCTACGCCGACATTGATCGCATTTTCTACAGTAACGACATTTTGCAAATCCAGAGCGATGTATCCTGCAGTTAAGGAAAGCGCAGGATAATAACCGGCTTTTGCTACCTTGATATTGGATTGTGACGCTTTAGAGATGAGTTGTAAAGCCTGAAGGTCTTTCCTGCTTTGTAAAGCTTCCGATTCGGTTTTGGGCGTATTGGAAAATAAATTCGCATCGATGTTGGCCGGACTTACTTCAATAAATGTATCGGAAGGCAATTTTAATAAAGTAATCAGGAAATAATTGATCAGTTTTACATTCTTATTGGCTTCATCCAGTGACAGTTGTATTTTGGAAACCTGCAATTGCGATTTGAGTAAATCGTTTCGTGCGATAATTCCGTTTTCTTCCAATCCTTTAAAATCGGTAACACGCTGTTCGCCACGTTTGAGACTTTCTTTAAGGAGTTCGACCGCTTTTTGCGCTTTGTATAAGTCTGCGTAATATTCGATTACGCGGATGGCAGTTTCTTCTTTGGTATAAGTGGCATTCGCGATTTCTGCCTGGTACAGGTTTTCTGATGCGGCAATGCTGTTCCTGAGTTTAAATCCAGAGAAGATTGGCATCGTCAGATTGGCCTGGCCGATAATTGCCTGGTTCACTTTTGGCGATTTCTTTTCTGCGGTTGGAGTTGTGGAAGTTGTTCCGGCTTCTTCAGAACTTTTAAGGTTGACTTTTGCATTGGTCAGCCGAAGGTATTGTCCTGAAACTTTAAAATCAGGATATTGGTTGTCCTTAACACTTTGGAGTTCGTAGCTTTTGGTTGCTGATTTGGCATTTGCGAGTCCGACTTCATCACTTTTTTCCAATGCCATCTGAACGGCATCGTGTAACGAAATCGAAGTTTTTTGCTGTGCTTTTAAGGATGAAATCCCAAAAAGGAACAGAATTAAAAATAATGCGGAATTATTTTTCATGGCTGAGAAGTGCTTTAATAGTTTGCTTTATGTGTTCGGTGAGGTCATTTTTGATGTAGTGGTCAAAGGCGGCTTCCGTTTTTAAATCGAGTAAATCTTCATAAAAAGGGCGATTCATCTGGAAATGAAAAAAAGTGCCGAGAATAGTAGGAGGTATCAGGGTAACATTGATTTCCTTTTTAAAAACGCCTTTATCCTGTCCTTCCTTGATTATTTTCTCTAACAGTAACAGATTATTTCGCTTTACTTCCGTAAACGATTTAACATTGAGTGTCCTTTTTTTATTGGACAATTCGAAATGCAGTATCTGGTAAATGCATTTGTTTTTATTGATCCTGGCTATGTAAAGAGCAATCAGCTTATCGATTTTTTCCATTGGCTCGATGGGTTCTCTCAGAAGATTGTCAAGCTGCATTTTTAAATCAGAAGTCCTGAAGATAATCAGTGATTCGAGCATTTTTTCTTTCGATCCGAAATAATACGAAACCATCGCGATATTAATCTTGGCTTCTTTGGAAATATTCCTGATGGAAGTGCCGTCAAATCCTTTTTCTGCAAATAGCCTTTCAGCCACCAGAAGAATCTGAATTTGCTTATCATTTAAATCTTGCATCTTTTATCATTTAAAATCGGATGCAAAATTAAACGATTGTTTGATTCAAACGTTTGTTTAATTTTGATTTAACATAGTATTAACACTATATCGTTTTAGTATAAACTCAAAATTTACAGTAGTTAACATGCTGTAATATAGATATTTATATTATATTCTGTATAAAATCTTCTATAGAATTGATTCCGTTTTGCGTCAGATTTTTTATAAACGCACTGCCAATAATGGCACCTTTTGTATGTTGCGTTGCTTGATCGAAAGTTGTTTTATTACTGATTCCAAAGCCAACAATTAGAGGGTTTTTCAATTTCATCGCAGCGATCCGCTCAAAGTAAGTGGTATGGCTGTTGCCAAAATCACTCTGATTGCCTGTAACTCCGGCGGATGAAACCATATAAATGAATCCATTGGAAACGGAATCAATAAAATGGATGCGTTCGTCAGAGGTCTGCGGTGTAATCAGAAAGATATTAATCAGGCCATATTTTTCAAAAATTTTCTGGTATTCTTCCGTGTAAATGTCAACCGGAAGGTCAGGGATAATGAGCCCATCGATGCCTGTTTCGGCACATTTTTTACAAAAAGCCTCTACGCCATATTGCAGGATCGGATTGAAATAGCCCATGATCAGCAAAGGGATTTTTACTGTTTCCCTGATGTTTTCCAACTGGCTGAAAAGCAAATTAGTCGTCATGCCATTAGCCAGGGCTTTTGTAGAACTTTCCTGTATCACCGGACCGTCAGCTAAAGGGTCGCTGAATGGTAATCCAATTTCAATCATGTCTGCTCCATTTTTTTCCAAGGCTTCAATAATTGGAACGGTATCATGAAGAGCGGGATAGCCTGCCGAGAAATAAATAGAAAGTAATTTTTTATTTTCCTGTAGTTGGGTGTGTATTCGGTTCATGGGATGCTTAGCCATTATAGTTTAAAATAATTGATATAAGTACTGAGGTCTTTATCGCCGCGACCCGAAAGGTTGATAACGACAACATCGTCTGGACTGAATTGTTTTTTGTCCAGAACTGCAAAGGCATGTGCCGACTCAATAGCGGGTATAATCCCTTCTCTGTTGGAGAGTTTCATGCCCCATTGCATTGCTTCATCATCGGTAATGGAGAGGAATTCGGCACGGCCGGTTTCAAACAAATGGGCATGCATTGGTCCGACACCCGGATAATCCAAACCTGCAGAAATAGAGTAGGGTTCAGTAATTTGTCCGTCGCCGGTTTGCATCAGTAAGGTTTTGCTGCCATGGATAATACCGATTTTTCCCAAAGCAGAAGTGGCGGCACTTTCCCCGGAATCAATACCTTTTCCAGCCGCTTCGACAGCAATTATGCCCACTTCCTTTTCGTCTAAAAAATGATAAAACGCACCTGCGGCATTGCTTCCGCCGCCCACGCAGGCAATTACGTAATCGGGATTTTCAACGCCTTCTTTCTCCAGCAATTGCTGTTTTATTTCTTCTGAAATGACTGCTTGGAATCTGGCTACCATGTCGGGATAAGGATGCGGACCCACAACAGAACCAATAATATAATAAGTGTTTTCAGGATTGTTGATCCAATCACGAATAGCTTCATTCGTTGCATCTTTAAGTGTTTTGGAACCTGAAGTGGCAGGTCTCACTTCAGCACCCAGCATTTTCATGCGCGCTACATTAGGTGCCTGGCGCTCAATATCAATGGCTCCCATATAAACCACACATTCCATTCCCATTAAAGCACAGACAGTAGCCGTAGCCACGCCATGCTGGCCAGCACCGGTTTCTGCAATGATACGGGTTTTGCCCAGCCGTTTAGCGACCAAAATTTGGCCGATGGTATTATTAACTTTGTGGGCACCGGTATGGCATAAATCCTCACGTTTCAGATATATTCGGGTATTGTACTCTTTTGAAAGCCGTTCCGCAAAATAAAGTGGAGTAGGTCGGCCTACATAATCAACGAGCAGTTCCATGAATTCTTTTTTGAATGATGCTTCGGCAGTGATTTTAAGATAATTGCTGCGCAATTCTTCAATATTAGGATATAGCATTTCCGGAATAAAGGCACCGCCAAAATTGCCATAGAATCCTTTTTCGTTTACGTGATAACTCATTGTTGTGATTTTAAATGATACTGGACTGTTTGTATTAATTTAGGATCTTTTAAACCCGGTTCTGTTTCAAATTTGCTATTGATGTCAATAGCGTAAATAGGCAATTGGAGTTTTTTTATTTTGTCTATTGCGTCCGAGCCAATACCGCCACTTAGGAAAAATGGTTTTGGGGAAGGATATTTTGCCAGTAATTCCCAGTTAAAAACAACACCATTTCCTCCGGGCAATTGTCCTTTGGTATCGAATAAAAAGAAATCACATACTGGTTCGTATGGTTGTAAAATCGAAAAGTCAAAATCATCGGTAACAGAAAATACTTTAATGACCTGAATATTATGGGATTGTAAGGCTTTACAGTAATCAGGGCTTTCATTGCCGTGTAGCTGTATCGCATCGAGTTGGTATTTTTCAATTTTTGCATAAATGGCTTCGGTTGAAGCATCTACAAAAACTCCGACTTTTTTAATGGATGGCGGAATTTCTGGAAGTTCGCCATCAAAAAAGCGTGCCGATTTTTCCCAAAAAATGAATCCGATATAATCGGGAAGCAGTTCACTGACTGCTGTAATGTTACCGGGATATTTCATGCCGCATACTTTTAATTTCATGGTTTCAGCAGTTCAATAAATTGTTTGGCACTCACACCTGGATTCGGACTTTTCATAAAATTTTCTCCTATCAGAAAACCTTGATAACCAGATTTTTGAAGTTCTTTAACAGCATCAATACCTGAAATGCCACTTTCGGATATTTTTACAAATTCTGCCGGAATTTCAGGAGCCAGATCTTTGCTGAAATCAAGGCTGATTTCAAAGGTTTTAAGGTTTCGGTTGTTAACACCTATCATATCCAATGTTGGCATAATGGCTTTTTGCAATTCTTCTAAAGTATGCACTTCAAGTAATACTTCGAGCGCGAGTGATTGTGCAAATTCTGATAATTGTTTGATTTCGTCCCTGCTTAAAACGGCAGCGATCAACAGAATGGCATCGGCTCCAAAAGCTTTGGCTTCGAGAATTTGGTATTCATCAATAATAAATTCTTTGCGAAGCAGCGGCACATTAACGGAAGCTTTAGCGAGCAACAGATCCTCCAGTGAACCACCAAAATACTTGCCATCTGTCAGTACAGAAATACCACAGACACCGGCACTTTCATAACCCAAAACGACTTCTTCCACCGAAAAGGAATTGCTGATAACCGATTTTGACGGAGAACGCCGTTTATGTTCCGCAATGATACCAGAACTGCTGTTGCGCAATAATTTACTCAACGAAATAGTACGGCTGCCAAAAAGGATGCTGTTTTCCAATTGTAAAGAAGGAATGATGCTTTTTTTCAGTTCCACTTCACGTCTTTTGTCTAAAATAATGTTATCGAGTATCGTCATATTACAGGCTTAATTGTTGGAGTTTTTGTAGTGCAATCAATCCGTTTCCTGAAAGAAGGCTTTCTTTGGCAAGTTCAAATCCGCCTTTTGGTGTGAGGTTATTGACAGTGGCGATAGCCATTCCTGAATTGGCACAAACAACATTGTTCTGTGCTTCGGTTCCCTTTCCGGAAATAATGGTAAGGAATAATTTTGCGGCAGCTTCAACTGAATCGCCACCATAAATATCCTGCTGCATCAGCTGACTTACACCGAAATCTTCCGGCTGAAGCATGGCCTCCATTTTGTTTGAAATGGTTTTTGTGGTGCCAGTCAGTGAAATTTCGTCATAACCGTCAAGGCTGTGCAGAATCGTAAAATTGGCATCGGTATTTTGGTACAGGTAGCTGTACATTCTGGCAAGTTCCAAATTGAAAACTCCAACCAGCTGGTTCTTGGGAAAGGACGGATTGACCATTGGTCCAAGCATATTGAAAAAAGTTTTGACGGCCAAGTCTTTACGGATGGGTGCGACATTCTTCATTGCGGGATGGAATAATGGCGCATGTAAAACACAGATTCCGGCCTGTTCGATACACTTTTCCAGGTATCCTTTTTCATTGCTGAACCTGATCCCGAGGCTTTCCATAACGTTGCTTGATCCCGAAATCGAAGAAACGCCATAATTCCCATGCTTGGCTACTTTAATTCCTGCACCGGCCGTTACAAAGGAAGCGAGTGTTGAAATATTAAAAGTGTTTTTTCCGTCGCCTCCTGTTCCGCACAGGTCAATGGTATTGTAAGCCGATAAATCAATGGCGATGCACAATTCCAGCAAGGCTTCCCGAAAACCCGCAAGTTCCTCAATAGTAATATTGCGCATCATATAGACGGTAAGAAAACTGGCAATCTGGCTCGAATTATAGCTGCCGTTTGAAATATTGACGAGCACATCTTTGGCCTCTTCTTTAGAGAGGATTTCGTGGTTGATCAATCGATTGAGTATATTTTTCATTTTATTCGGTTTGTAAAAGCACTGATGATAGTGTTAATAAATGCTGACAGATTAATCTTTTATCCAGTTTTCGAGCAGTTTTTTACCATGAGGCGTTAAAACACTTTCGGGATGGAACTGCACGCCGCGTACATCAAAAGTTTTGTGGCGCAGCGACATGATTTGTCCGTTATCATCTATCGAAGTGATTTCGAGTACATCCGGAAAATCTTCCGTATTGACAACCCAAGAATGGTATCGGCCCACTTCAAGCGATTTTCCCAATCCTTCAAAAAGGTTTTCATCAGCTACAACTACGTTCACATTGGTTGCTACCCCGTGGTATACTTTTTCGAGATTGGTCAGGCTGCCGCCAAATACTTCACCGATGGCCTGTTGCCCGAGGCAGACACCTAATATGCTTTTTGTAGGCGCGTAGGTACTGATTACCGTTTTGAGTAAACCGGCTTCATCCGGTATTCCCGGTCCGGGCGACAATAATATTTTATCAAAACCTTTGACTTCCTCGATGTCGAATTCATCATTCCTGAAAACCGTTACCTCACAATCCATATCTTCCAGATAGTGGACAAGGTTGTAAGTAAAGCTGTCGTAATTGTCTATAACAAGTATTTTTTTCATCGGTATTATATTTTTTCTGCTAGTTCCAGGGCGTTGTCTAAAGCGCCCAATTTGTTATATACTTCCTGCAATTCGCCTTCCTCTTCAGAACCCGATACGATTCCGGCACCGGCTTGGTAATGCAGCTGGTGGTTTTTGCTAAGGAAAGTACGAATCATGATCGCATGGTTAAAGTTGCCCTCAAAATCCATAAATCCGATAGCGCCGCCGTAGAAACTGCGGTTGGTATTTTCTATTTTTTCTATGAGTTGCATGGCTTTGTGTTTTGGCGCGCCCGATAAGGTTCCGGCGGGAAAAGTATCAGCAACCACCTGCATGGTTGATGTGTGGTCATGCATTTGTCCGCTCACTTTTGAAACCAAATGAATCACGTGCGAGAAGAACTGAACTTCCCTGTATTTCTCTACTGTTACCTGATTGCCATTGCGGCTCAGGTCGTTACGGGCAAGATCTACGAGCATGACATGTTCTGAATTCTCTTTTTGATCTTCAGACAATTGCTTGGCCAATAAAGCATCTTTTTCATCATCTCCAGTGCGCCTGAAAGTTCCTGCGATAGGATGTATTTCGGCCTTGCGGTTTTTAACGATGAGCTGTGCTTCGGGAGAAGAACCCATGATCTTGAAATCACCATAATCAAAGAAGAATAAATAAGGAGAAGGGTTGATACTTCGCAATGCCCTGTAAACATTGAATTCGTCTCCCTTGAAATCCTGTGTAAACCTTCTCGACAGCACCAATTGAAATACGTCGCCTCGGAAACAATGCATTTTGGCCAGTGCCACATTCGCTTTGAATTCGGCATCAGTTAAATTGGATCGCTTGGTGGCTGTTTTAGAAAAGCTGTAAGAAGCCAGGTTTCGGGTTTGCAATAATTGCTCGATTGCAGCAATATTATTTTCGCCGTTGAGCGAATGGCAGAAAATATAAGCCTCATTTTTAAAATGATTAATGGCGATGATATTTTGATAGACTGCATAATAGCTGTCGGGGATTTGAAGATCACCTTCTTTTTTTGAAATGTCTATTTTTTCGAAATAGCGCACCGCATCATAAGAAATATACCCAAACAAGCCATTGTTGATGAATTTGAAGCCATTGGATTCAGATTGGAATTGAGAGGCAAATTGTTGAATGGTGTCGGCGACATTAATTCCGCTTTCAATTGTTGTCTGTGCTGACTTTCCATCAGGAAGCTGTGTGAAAATGATACCGTTCTGGACGCGTATCGAAGCTATGGGATTACAGCAGATGTAGGAGAAGCTGTTATCGCTTGCGTGGTAATCACTGCTTTCCAGCAGCAGGCTATTGGGAAATTTGTCCCGTATTTTAAGATACACACTTACTGGCGTAATTGTGTCGGCCAGAATTTGCTTGTATTGGGTTTTAAAATGGTATGGTTTCATGCTATTTGTTTTTGAAAATAAAAAAAGGGCTTGTCGTGATTGACAAGCCCTTTTTGATATTTAGATTTTAAAATATACTTACAGCAGACTATTTCACGACGTTTGACGTAAACTGTTCCACCACCAGGTATTGTTTAAAATTGTGTTCATGTTCTTAATTTCTGATTACAAATGTAATAATTTATTGATAAGAAAAAATTTTATTTTGCATTATGGAATAATTTTTTGAATGATGTAGCCCGCGGGAAGGATAGAAGCGAAAATCCTTTTCAGGAATCCCGGAGCGCAGCAAAGGGATTCCTGAAAAGATTGCAGCGGATAGCCTGGCCTTTGTGGCCCGCCGTAATCAATAGTATAAACTGACTTTAAGATCAAATTCATCATATATGGTGCGGTCGCCGAGGTCATCGAAAAAACTGCCGGAACCATATTGAATTCCCCATTTCGTGCGATCTACCGAAAAGGCAGTTGAAGCCGACTTCCCTTTGAATTGGAGGTCAAATTTGACAGGATTGGTTTTTCCCTTTATTGTAAGATCGGCGGTAATGTTATAAAGGTCGCTTTTCTTAACGCTGATGGTTTTAATGACCAGCTTGGCAGTTTTGTACTCGTCGGTATTAAAAAAATCACCTGATTTTAAATGCCCTTCCAGTTTTTCTTTGCCTTTTCCGGATTGGTCGGTATTGGCAAGTGTGGTCATATCGGCTATAAAAGTGCCGCCTATCAGGCGCCTGTTTTCAAACAACAAAGTGCCTTCTTTAAATTGGATCGAGCCGCTGTGTTCGCCTGTGACTTTCTTTCCGGTCCAGGTGATTGTGCTTTTCTTGATGTCGATCTTTTTGGTCTGTGCAGTAAGCTGACTGATGGCCAGGAAAGCCAATAGTGCGAAAGTGAGTTTTTTCATTGTGTAGCGTATTAGATTAGAATTTCATGCGTGATAAATTCAAAAACAAATGCACGTTTACAACAAAGTTACAACAAAACAATATTGATAATGAGAATTTTAGCGTTTTTATTGCCAATAAAAAAAACCCGGTAATTTCTTACCGGGGCTGTATAGTTTGATGCTAAATAATATTAGAATACCAAACTGGCAGTGATATCAAAATTATCATTGATGGTTTTGTCGCCAAGATTATCGAAGAAACTTCCTGAACCATATTTAATGTCAAATTTAGTCCTGTCAATCACTAATTTGGCAGTAGCTGTATTTCCTTTAACTGTCAGGTCAAAAGTTGCAGGATTTGTTTTTCCTTTGATAGTTAAATCTGCAGTTACTGTGTAAACACCATTTCCTTTATCAGCGATTTTTTTGAATACTAAAGTTGAAGTTGGGTATTTGTCTGTTCCAAAGAAATCATCAGCTTTCAGGTGTCCGTCTAATTTGTCTTTACCTTGATCCGCTTTAATGTCTGTGGCTGAAATTGAATTCATATCTACAGTAAAGCTACCGCCTTTTAGTTTGTCACCTTTAAAAATCAAAGAACCTTCTTTAAGATTAACTGTTCCTTCGTGCTGGCCTGTCACTTTTTTACCAACCCAGGTAATTTTGCTTTTCGAAGCGTCTACTTTTTTTGTTTGAGCAGATACCGCTGCTGTTGAAAATGCTACTAAAAGAGCGATTGCAATTGTTTTGAAATTCTTCATTGTTTAAATTGATTTTAGTTAATAATAATTATAGAGTAATAAATAATTCTTCGTTTGATATTTTGGCTTCACCATTATATGAACTTATTGCTGCCTGAGTTTTTCAAGCAGTGTGTTGAGTTGTTCTAATTCATCAGAAGTCAAATTTTTAGCAAATTTTTCTTCATGAGCATTTACTTTTGGATCTAAGGCAGAAAGTGCATCCAATCCCTTTTGTGTAATTTTCACTTCTATTTTTCTCCTGTTTTCCGGACAAACTTCACGGGTTACAAATTCTTTCAACAGTAATTTGTCAACGAGTCGGGTTGTATTACTGGTTTTAGCCAGCATTCTTTCCTGTATTAGAAACATATTAGCAGGACAGCCTTTTTGACCTCTCAGGATGCGCAATACATTATACTGTTCGCCCGATAAGTCATATGGTTTTAGTATTTCCACAAAACTGTCATTAATTACGTTTTGAGTATAGATAATATTAAGGACCACTTTTTTTGAATTTTCCAACTTTACATTTGATCGTATGACATCTTCAATTTTCATATTTGTAATAGTAAAATTTGTAGGTACAAATGTAATACCTTTTTTTATTTGTATATACAAGTGTCTGCTAAACTTATGTTAAATAAATTTTGGGATTAAAGAATTGCTTATTTTTATAGGATGATTGTATGCTCTAACAAAAATATCTGCATTTATACATTACTGTTGTTGCTTATAACGACTTTTTCTACAGCACAACAAGCTTCCTATCCAAAACCGCTTACTGTTTATCAGAAAGATGGCATTACTGTAAAATCGTATGATTACAAAGCTTTTGAACCTTTTCTAAAACGGCAGAATGATACTACGTATGTTGTGAATTTCTGGGCAACCTGGTGCCAGCCCTGTATCAAAGAACTGCCTTATTTTGAAAAGCTCAATGCTGATTATAAGAATAGGAAAGTTAAAGTGATTCTGGTAAGCCTGGATATGAAAAAGCAGGTCGAAAGTAATCTGATTCCGTTCATCAAAAGAAAAAACCTGCAATCGGAAGTGATTTTGCTTAATGATCCCGACGCTAATTCCTGGATTAGCAAAGTTGATTCCAACTGGTCTGGTGCTATTCCGGCCACAGTAATCTACAACAACAACAATCGCTCAAAGTTTTATGAGCAATCATTTACCTTTGAACAGCTTGAAAAAGAAATCAAATCATTTAATAATCAATAATACACTATTATGAAGAAACTTACAATTGTATTCGTCGCGCTGCTTACAGTCATCATCAGTGCCTTTACTGCAAATAATCCGGTATTGGGTTATAAAGTGGGAGATATTGCTACCGATTTCAGTTTAAAAAGTACCAATGGCAAAATGGTGTCGTTAAAAGACTATAAAAATGCCAAAGGTTTTGTAGTTATTTTTACCTGCAACCATTGTCCGTTTGCCAAAGCGTATGAAGACAGGATTATTGCCCTAGATAAGAAATACAGCGGCTTAGGTTATCCTGTAATTGCAATCAATCCAAACAATCCTGCCAAACAGGCTGATGATTCGTTTGACAAAATGAAAATAAGAGCCAAAGAAAAAGGTTTTACATTTCCGTATTTATTTGATGACGGACAAAAAATTTATCCGCAATATGGCGCCACTAAAACACCGCATGTCTACCTGTTGCAAAAAACAGCTAAGGGCAATGAAGTGAAATATATTGGTGCAATTGACGATAATTACGAAGATGAACAGGCTGTAAAAGAAAAATACCTGGAAGATGCCATTAAGGCATTATTGAATAATAAAGAGATAACCGTTAAGGAAACGAAGGCTATCGGATGTTCCATTAAAGCATAACAATAGATGAATTTAAGACAGGAAGACTGGGTTTCGCAACTTGAAGCGGATAACAATGCAGTCATATTAGACGTGCGTACAGAAGAGGAATGGAATGACGGAATCATTCGCAATGCCATTCTTCTCGATATTTATAAAGGACAGGGATTCATATACGGACTCGAAGAACTCGACAAGTCCAAAAATTATTATGTGTATTGTAAAGCAGGCGGAAGAAGTGCCCAGGCGTGCAGCATTATGAATCAGTTGGGTTTTGAAAATACTTACAACCTAATGGGCGGAATCACAGAATGGAGTGGAGAAGTAGTAGCACCATAATCAATAGAGTTGTTGCTCCATTTTATTTTTGCGCAATTTTTTCCGGATCGAATAATAGAACTTTTTAGTCTGTTCTTTCTGAAATTGCGTAGTGCTGAGTACGAAAGACTGATTGTCCTTAGAATCGATAATAATACTGTAGAAGTAAAACTTATGGAAAGCACTCAGCATCCCAATAAGTACGATGGCGAGAATGATGCCAACCTTTAGCATAAAATCGAGTTCAATATTATAAAATAGTACGGCGCTGATGCCAAATGCAAGGCATAGAAAAAAGATATTCGTGTAAAACTTTCTCTTTTTAATAAGGTTAATCCGCCGGATATTGTCCAAATAAATAACATCCGAATCTTTACCCTTGTAAATAATAACTTTATTGTCGGTGATAACACCCAGTCCATTGATTAAATCGGTTGTATCGCTATGTTGCTTATTTGGGGTCATAATATGCATAATCTTCGTTTATTTTATTTACGTTAGTATCACTAAATCGGTTTCGTAATGAATAACCGCCCTTTTAACAGGGCGGTTTTTTGTTAATAGATTTTCAACTGACAGCTTGTTTAGAGTAAGTCGGGTTAATTCCCGCTAGAGGGATTTAATTCTGATGAAACAGATGTTAATTCTAAAGATAAATCTTATTATGGAGTAAAGAAAATTGGTCGTTTTACGCAGACGAAGATTTTAATAGTTCTAAAAGTGAGGATATCAAAAAACTACTACAGTTAAAACCAATGCTTCCATGGTTTATAGAATTTATAAAGAAGATTCTGGGTATGACATTCAATACGAATTTCGACACGGTAAAAATAAATGGTTTCTTGTATACTATTCGCATAAAGATTTTTAACTTATAATTACGCTCATAAAGTTCCATATGGCGCGGATATGTCTTCAACCTTAGCGTATTCTATGACAAAACCAAACACCCTATTTGTTGTTAAGCCTCCTGCAAGTATTGTTTGACCAGATGTCGGATATGTTTTTTCCTAAAATAGATATAAACAATTCAAGTGAGTAACGGACAAACGGGATGGTGAGAAATTGAAGCGGGTATTCCCCGATACGAAGCCACTAACAAAACTAACTTCATTTCTTATCCTAGGTTAAGTACCCCGAAGTTATTAAACACTAATTTTACACTATTAAAAACAATTTATAAATACTAACAAAAATATGATCATGTCAACAAAAACTACCTGGGCATTAGACCCGGCACACTCAGAAATCGGATTTAAAGTAAAACACATGATGTTTACTAATGTATCCGGAAGCTTTCAGGAATTCAACGCAACTGCCGAAGCAGATGATGACAGTTTTGAAGGAGCGCAATTCCACTTTACTGGAAAAACAGCTTCTGTAACAACAGGCAACAAAGACCGTGACACCCATTTGCAGAGTGCTGATTTCTTTGATGCGGCTACATATCCTGAACTGACTTTTGAATCTGCTTCATTCCAAAAAGAAGGCAATGGCGAATTTAAACTCAATGGTAATTTAACCATCCATGGCACTACCAAACCGGTAGCATTAGATGTAGAATTTGGCGGTATTGCCAAAGACCCATGGGGAAATACAAAGACAGGATTCTCTATCACTGGAAAGATCAATCGTAAGGACTGGGGACTCAACTGGAATTCGGCACTTGAAACCGGAGGCGTATTGGTTGGCGAAGAGATCAAATTGCATATCGAACTGCAGTTTATCAAACAGTAATTAAGAAATACAAGCCGATAGCCAACAGTTATCGGCTTTTTTATGCTCTTACCGTTAAGTCCGGAATGGCAGTGTTGCACTGCATTTTCCACTTCATATTTTACGGAGTTCTAAACTCCTTATATTCTTTTTATTTATGTTTCGATTTTAGGTTTCGCCGGGCGTCATGGAGCTAACTATTAAATAAGTGAAGGCTCAATGCTGATTAATTCCCCAACCTAACCATAAATAATGCTGTGTATTGTTCTTGGTTTTTGTTCAGAATTTAGGAAGATGCTTGCTACAGCGCCAGAATTATTTATGGAAAGAAGAGGTTCATGATCGTATCCGAAAGCCGGTCATAACCGATAACATTGGTGGGTTTAACAAAATAATGTACCAGTTCCATAGCTGCAACTTCCTGTTTTGCCAGTTCATTTTTTATGGTAGAAAGCAATACTATCGGAATTTTAGCCAAATCAGCATCAGCCTTCATTTTACCGATAACTTCAAGTCCGCTAAGCGAAGGCATATACAGATCGGTAATGACCAGATCGGGAATATTAGGCGCTGTTTTCAGGAAATCAAGAAAATCATCTCCACGATTAAAAGCCAATACAGCGGTATTGTCATAATTTTCACGGAAGGCAGCTGCGAGGATTTCACAATCGTCTTCGTCATCATCGACTACAGCAATAATATATTGTTTTACTTTCACACGCAAATTTAAAAAGCGTGTGATAAGGAAAGTTACAGAATTACATTTCGGGTTTATAATATTGCTGTCTGAAGTGTACTTAAAAACAAAACGACCAATACATTTATTGGTCGTTTTGATTCAAAAATACTTTCTGCCTATCAATTAACAATCTTCTTCACAACGACTTCATCATTTTCAGTTGTTACTTGTACTACCAAAACCTGATTCACCGGTCCGGCGTTAATCTTTATTTCAGAAGAATGGCAGTTGGTACGCTCCGCAATCAATCGGCCCTGAATATCAAATACCTTAACTGTTGCCATTATGATTTTCCCTGTATTGACTACAATGTCCTGTTTTTCTTTATAAACCAAAACATTGCTGCTGTCGAACGTGTGATTTGCAGTACCCAGCGTCAGGTTATACACCAGTTCAAAGCGACTGTTGAATACGCCTGCTTCTGTAGCAAATTGATAATCGCTTAGCCTGAGGTTGTGTACTATTCCGCTGACCTGGTCTTTTACAAAAACAGGAGTGGTTTCATCACTGAATTGGCCATCGGCATGGTCGATACTAATGGTATAATTGCCTGCGGCGGTTGTCTTGAAACCTAATGGAACTACATCCGCAGCATCAAAAGGTAAAGTACGTCCCTGAATGGTATATTCATTTCCATCAATAAGGCTGGTAAGTGCAATCTGGCTGTCGTTGATATAACGCCCATCAATCTGTGGATCAAATGCTGCTGTAGCGCCCGTCATATAAGACACCATGGTCTGGCTGAAAACACCATCTGCATTGGTAACATTAAGCCATAAGCGGTGGCGTTCCATTTCAGCAGTCCTGAAAAATCTGCCATTGTTGTTTCCGCTGCGCATACTATTATTAAAAATTATTGCTGCCGAAGTGGCTCTTGCTATGAACCCCTGGCCGGTCATAATGGTTCCGTCCGGAACCTGCGCATACGGATCACCTCCGGTATTTCCTTCCGTACTGGTACCACCCGCAAGCGTATAAGTGGCATAAGAAGTCGTTAGTGTATTGTTTGTTTTTCTCCAGAAATACAAAGGTGCTGTCAGGTTGTTGGCTACAATAAAAGCATTGGCATCAATTGCTGAAGGATAAGGGTTTCCAATTGCATTGTAAGTACCATTTGTAACAGGAATGCTGACAGCGTTATTGAACGGAACACCTGTGAATGCTCCATTCCATGCCAAAGGAGTAGCCGGATGGTTATTAGGCATACGGATAAGGTAGCCGTTTCCGCTTACAAAAGTAGTCTGTGCCGGCAAGGCAATGGCATTGTAAAAATCGGTAGAAGGATTATAAGTATAAAAGCGAGTTGAGGTAGTCTGCGGAGAAAAGTCAAAAAGGTTTTGCCCGATAACAGGAGAAGACCACAGGACATAATCAAGGCGTTTCAATGGAAGTGTCGTTCTTTTGATGGTAATATTCCCTGAATTGGCAGCAGTGGTCAGCTGAATAAGGTTGGCCGTACTTTCCAATGTGAAACTTCCGCTGCTAACAGTCAATGCGCCATAAAGAGTTACATCAAAACCACCCGGTACGGAAACGATCGCATTATTGCTAACCGTGAGTGAACAAGCCGTGAAATCCTGGGTTGCCGTAAAGTTTCCTGTGAATACAGCCGCAATGTTTCCGGTAGGGATGCCATTGCTCCATTCTGTACCATTCCAGGTTGATGTTTGAAAAGAAACAGCTGTTGCGGCAGAATATAATTCAGGGCAACTTCCGTTTTTTATAGCCGTGCGGTACCAGCGCGGTGCGCTTAATAATGCGGTAGTATATGATGCGCTCTGGGCACCGCTGCCTCCAATGACATTTATCCAGCCTGTAGTTCCGTTATCTGACTCTTGCCATTGTATGGTTCCGACATATCCGCTTGCCGTTACTGTGGTTGAAGATCCGCTGCAGACAATTTGCCCTGCCGATACGGTACCCGCATTTGAAACAGGAGTAACTGTAACTGTGGCAGTGGTAGAGTAGGCTGGAGTACAAGTTCCGCTGGTAACTTCGGCCCGATAATGCGTTGTTGCACTGAGTATGGAAGTAGTATAGGTCGTTGTAGTCGCTCCGGTTCCATCAATTACATTGGTCCAGTCTGTACCATTTGATGATTGCTGCCACTGGATGCTTCCGGTTCGTCCTGTCAATCCGAGTACCGCTGTATTTCCGGCACAAATGGCTTGGGTTCCTGTAGCAGTACCACCTACTGAAGTGGCTTGTACAGTTACAGAAGCCGCATTCGTAGTCATACCCGTACAGGTAAAGCCATCGGCATAAACTGTAGCATAGTAATAGCGGACACCCGCAATATTTACGGCAGGCGAATAGGATGCGGCTGTAGCGCCAACGATGAGCATACCGCCCGAATTGCTGCTGGTCGCATTAGAATACCATTGGTATGTAACATTGTTACCACTGGCTGATGCATTTAAATTTGTCGCTGTATTGATACAGGTCGTTGCCGGAGAAGGCTGCAACCCGATAATGGCGTTGAGGTAAGCAGTGCTGCTGATGACAGAGCCTGAAACATTGCTGACTACAACGCTGTAAGTACCCAAATGAGACGTTTGAACATTGACAATCGAATATTGAGCCGAAGTTGCCCCGGAAATATCAACACCGTTCTTACGCCATTGATAATTGAGTCCGATTCCGGTTGCCGTCACGGTAAATGTGGCAGTCCCCGAGGTATTTGGACATACTACCTGCGAAACAGGATGTTGTGTGATTACTGGTGCCGGTACCAGAAAAGCAGCCGCATTGTAGGCAATAAAAGCAGGGTCACTATCTCCGCCAGGCATAATCTTAAACTTTACAATCGATCCGGCATTCGCTTCAGTTATTCCAAAATCAGAAAGCTTAAATGCAATCATACGAATATCGCGGGTACCGTTAGCAGAATTGCTTCCGTTCGGAGTAGCCGTATTGTAAGGTGTATTGACGGGCAGTGTAAAAAGGTCTAATCTGTATGTTCCAATAGCAGTAATAGAATTGAGGTTGGCCTGTAACGGTGTTCCAACGACATTGCCATTACTGTCGGTAAAAGCATAGATATCCACTACAGTAGTTGGAGATGCGATCTGTGTCACAAGAATGTCGGGCTGACTGTCGGAGATAGTTGAACTAACGACATTGCTCACAGAAAATTCCAGTACCATACTGCTGCTGATATTGGTAACACCGGTTCCGAGATCAAGTCCCTTGATTCCGTCGATCAAAACATCGCGGGTATTAAGTCCGCTTACCGCGGGAGAAGTATAAACAGCATTGACCGCATCTCCATCGATTTTGCTTCCGAGTGCAATATAATTGCTGCTCGTTGTGGCAGCAGTATTCCCAACGATAGGATTGATAGGCAATGCCCTAAAATCGCCTGTGTTGTACGTTATGCTGTTTGAATTAAGCATCGGATCTGCAACACCGGTTGAGTAAATGGTATTGTTGTAGGCAAAAGCAGCCACATTGTGTCGGGTGTCCGGTTGAGAGGCCACAACGGCACTGACAGCACTGGAAGACCAGTAGCCTTTATAATCAGTAATCACTCTGGTGACAGCTGCTGTTGCTGCAGTAGGAGAGGCGGCTACGTAGGTAATTGACGCACCGGTTCCGGTTCCGGCAGCATTGGTAACAGTTACTGCTCCAGTAGCGCCTGTACCTGTAGTCGCAGTAATTTTAGTATCGGAAACAATAATAAAAGAAACAGATGCGCTGCCAAAATGTACAGCAGTTGCTCCAGTAAAATTTGAACCGTTGATTGTTACTGATGTACGCTGTGTAATAACTGTTGGCGAAAAGGAAGTAACCACAGGTGCCTGAGCAAAAGTGGCATTAGCAGTTAGTAAAATAAGAAAGTAAAAGGCACGTAAAATTTGTTGACGCTTTAAAAATAAAGTTGCACTCATTGTAGTAGTAGGATTTGGATTTATGGGTACACAAAGGTATGTGAAAAGGCATACTACTATCGATGAAATTAACATTATAATCGACACAATACATCATTTGTATTTTAATAAAAGAAAATACTTACAAAATAAATTTTTATCAGTGCAGGTTGATAGGTAAATTTATGTGGATAGAAAGCAACATTTCTGAAAATATTCGGCCTTAATTAAAAGTAGCCCGGAACTGTGTTGGTGATAACTTAGTTCTGATCTTAAATAGTTTAGTAAAGGATTGCGGATGCTCAAATCCTAATTCGTAAGCAATCTCACTTACAGACAATTGGGTTGTGGAAAGCCTTTGCTTAGCCCTTTCGATGATTTTATCATGAATAAACTGCTGTGTGCTTTGCCCCGAAAGCGTTCTGAGTAACCTGCTGAGGTAGTTAGGTGACACATGAAGTTCATATGCTATAAACTGCACAGTTGGCAGGCCTTTTGCCAAGTCATCACTCCTAAAATAATCATTAAGCAAATTTTCCATCAGGCTTAGCATTTGATGGTTCGCTATCTTTCGGGTGATGAATTGCCGTTCATAAAAACGTTCAGAATAGCTGAGCAGTGTTTCGATATGGGAAATAATAATCGTTTGGCTAAATTTGTCAATATTCGCATGGTATTCTTGCCTAATGCAATCAATGATAAAGAGAGTTGTTTTTTCTTCTTTTTCGGATAGGAATAAAGCTTCATTGACCGAGTAACCAAAGAAATCGTATTGCCTGATCGTTGTGGCAAGCGAGGTGTTCCAGAGGAAATCCGGATGAATGAGAAGCATCCAACCCGATTTATCTACAATAGCTTTTTCTTCAGCTTCGATACGGAACACCTGGTTGGGCGATATGAAGAACATTACGCCTTCATTAAAATCATATTTTTGCTGGCCGTATTTTAAATAACCATTCATACCCCTTTTAAGGGAAATATTATAGAAGTCAAGTACCCAGTTCACCTCACTTATATCTGCAGAATGCTGGATTGCGCTGTAATCGACTACACTGATAAGCGGATGCTCAGGTTTGGACAAACCTCTGAGTCGATGGAATTCGCTGATCGTTTGTATCCTTTGAATCTTTCTTGGTTCCATAGTGTAAAGTTAAGCATCCCGATAATACGCTTTGGCAAATTCTTTTGCAAAGTCAGCGAGTTTCACCTTTCCTAATATTGGCCTGTGGCGGTAATAATCTTCATAAAGCTCACCAGTTCCCTGGCTGGCCTGCAACTCGACAAAGCCTTGGGCAACCTGAGGATTGAATCCGATGCTGAGCCAATTCTCAAGCAGCTGTTGGTCAGGCATTACCTGCCAATTCAAATCTGGCTTTCCAATGGCTTCGCCTAAAGCATTAGCGATTTCATTAGGCGATATTTCATCACTCGCCACGTAATGAACAGTCCTTCCTTCAAAAGGCTTCTCAATCTCCCGGGCAATCGCATCTGCAATATCCAATGGCGAAGCCCATGGTTCTTTTTTGTCACCGCCATAGTTTGAAATAATGGCTCCTTTTGAAGCGATTGTCGGAATAAAAGAGAGCATATTGATGTAAAATCCAACAGGCCGCATGAATTTGATAGACACATCATCGGGCAGTTCTTTAAGGATTTTCTCAATATTGTGGTGAAAAAGCAGGATGCCGATGCCTTTGTTAGTATGCGCGCCGATGCTGCTCAGATGGATAACTTTTTTAACCCTAGAGTTTTCAATTGCTATCTTATAGTTTCGTCCGATCTCGCTTATGGTAGCAATGAAGTCAATGTCTTTATCAAATATATCGCCAGCAGCTTCCATGGTTTCCATGAGGTAAACGAGGTCGGCTCCCATAAAAGCTTGTGTTAAGAAGTCGGTATCAAATATGCTTCCAATTGAGGCTTTTGCACCAAGTGATTCTATTGTTGACGCTCTTTCGGCTTGGCTGCTGATCACAGTTACCGCATGTCCGTGCTTTACCAGCTCAATAGTGAGTGGCTTTCCAATATTTCCGAGCGAACCCGTTAAAACGATTTTCATATTTCTGTATTTATTGCTGCAAAGATCTGTACAAACAGAGAAGCGGAACAAGTTCAATCTATCCATGTTGTAGCCAATTCGTACATTTGGCTTCAAAAGAGAAAAATAGGATAAGTGGGATTTCGCAGAATGAACAGGTTTTAATACAAAATTATATTCACCACCGAAAGCAAATAAAAAAACCTCGTAAATAAAAACTTTACGAGGTTTTTTTGTGGAGTCGGGGAGAATCGAACTCCCGTCCAAACAAGCAATTAAAAAGCTTTCTACGCGTTTATTTCCTGTTGGGGTTTTCGACGTTGGGCTAGGACAGGAACAACCACCAAACGCTTATCTTCTTAATTTCGAAACAGCACCGAAGCTTTACCATCTCTAGGTTTACTTTTACGATTCACCTTTATCGACCGCCATAAACCAAAGCTTTCGAGGTAAATCTCGCTTCCCTACCTTGTAGAGACGAGGCTAATCTTACTATAATTCAGATTATGCAGCAAGAGCGTAGTTTCCTTCGCCGTGTAAAATGTTTGAGACCTTTTTTTTACGGGAATTGTCTCAGTTCCCGACGTGCTTACTCTTCAATTCGACTTGCTGTCAAAACCAGTCGACCCCATTTTCAATCCACAATCAATAAATCATGGTTATTGAGCCGGCAAATATAAGACATTTGGGCGAAATTATTCCTCATCATCAAATTTAAAAGGATAATCTCCAAAGAGTGGAGCCAGTTTCCGTACGGCATAAGTGTTGCGCGTAAATTTATTGGAAAGTGCAATTATCGTTACGTTTTCCTTTACCAATGAAATATACGAGGAAGTATTCCCATGCCACCAGCCATTATGGAAATAGAATTTTTGTCCGGTTTCCCATTCAATCATACGCATTCCGAGCCCGTAATTTTTAGTCCCTTTGTGTTCATTGCTATAACCTTCATACATCTGCTCACGTAGGTTTTTGTTCAGGAATGTTGGTGCGTTTCTGGCCAGGTCGAACTTCAGGATATCCCTTGGAGTCGAATAAATGTTTTTATCGCCATACACTGCATCGAGATGGTCAAGGCCAATTTCCATCATGTTTCCTTTATAAGAAGGCGTAGCGGTTTGCCTGTCTTTTTCATACTCAAAAACATAGGTGTTATCCATTCCTAATGGTTCAAAGATCATGGTTTTCATGGCTTCGGGATAAGACATTCCGGTAATCTTTTCAATGATGAGCGCCAGCATGGCATAATTCGTATTGCAATAGCAGAAACGTTTATCAGCCGGACAGTCACATTTAATTTCCTTTTCGGTAAAAAGATTCAGGATGTCGTGATTGGTCAAAGTCTTATGCAAATCCCACACACCTTTGTCTTCAACAAAATAAGCATAATTGCGAAGGCCGCTTCTGTGGCTCAATAAATTCTTTACAGAAATATCTTCATAGGGAAATTCAGGTAATATCGTGCTTACTTTTTGATCCAGTCCGATTTTTCCCTTCTCGACCAATAATAAAACTGCAGTTGCGGTAAAAACTTTGCTTACAGATGCGATATGCATTGGCGTGTCAACAGTGATTTTTGTCCCTTTATTTTTATTGGCCGTACCTTGATAGCGTTCATAAATGATTTGCCCGTCTTTGGCTACAAGCAAACTCACGCTATTATTCTCATTCCTGAAATATTTGTCACAAAAATTTTCAACGGAAGCTTTTTTAGCATTGACAAAGGCTGCGGAAAGCTTCGGGTATTGCACCTGTGAAGGTTTCATCCAAGGATATATCCGGCTGCTGGCTGCTGTTTCTGTCTCTTCAGAACGTTCTTGTTTGGAACATCCGCAAAGCGATGCAAGACACAACAAAATAAACAGGTATTGAAATGGGACTTTTGGCTTCATTTTTATTTCGGTATAAAGCAAATATAATCAAACAGATACTTTAATATTTGCACCTTGTGTTAAGGATTGCATAAATTTTGTTAACAATTGTTAGCAATTATTGATTTGGGATAGTGCGAAATAACGGTTTTTTCATTTAAAAAAGTTTTGAAAACGTTTTCGTAAAACCTACATTTGGAGCCGATAAAAAATGCCATTTACAACAATGAAATTCGGAATTATAAAAGAAAGAAAGAACCCGCCGGACCGGAGAGTGGTTTTTACCCCAGAAGAGTTGGTTCGCTTAAAAACAGAACATCCTGAAGCACAAATTAAAGTGGAAAGCTCCGACATTAGGATCTTTTCGGATGATCAATATGCCGATCTGGGAATCGAAGTTTCGGAAGACATGAACGATTGCGATGTTTTGTTTGGCGTAAAAGAAGTTCCGGTTGAAGCATTGATTCCGAATAAAAAATATTTCTTTTTTTCGCATACGATCAAAAAACAGCCACACAACCGCAAATTGCTGCAGGCCGTACTTGATAAAAATATAGAACTTTATGACCATGAAACGATTGTTGACAGTCATCAAAAACGCCTGATTGGTTTTGGCAGGTATGCCGGAATCGTAGGTGCTTACAATGGTATCCGCGCCTTCGGAATGAAATATGAATTGTTTGCCATTCCAAAAGCCGAAACGCTTACAGGAAAAGACGCGCTGGTCGCTAAATTAAAAAGACAAATCCTTCCGCCGATTAAAATTGTGCTCACCGGAAACGGAAAAGTGGGAAACGGAGCTAAAGAGATTCTGGATGCGATGAAAATTAAGGAAGTTTCAATAGATAATTACCTCGGTAAGATTTATTCAGAGCCGGTA
>Ga0247814_10000684_pt1 | contig 24664 bp, 27 predicted proteins | sample UWRJL179409R1_FD_179947 | JGI IMG/M metagenome (GOLD analysis project Ga0247814, IMG submission 179947) | Plant litter microbial communities from Arlington Agricultural Research Station in Wisconsin, United States - UWRJ-L179-409R-1 | ecosystem: Environmental > Terrestrial > Plant litter >... | reverse complement strand
TCCTGGTCAGGCGGTTGAACAAGGTGGACTTGCCGACGTTCGGTCGACCCACCAGGGCGATTACGGGAACCATGCGGCTCTCCACTTCGTTATTTCAGAAAATACAAAAGCCGCTGCAGGGCAGCGGCCGGAGTTCGGAGCAGCGCCTCTTGGCGCTGCAGACCCTGCCGGAGCAGGGTTGCCGGAGGTCCAGGACCTCAAGCATAGACAGTCTTTACTTGATGGTCAGGGCTTCCAGCTTGCCACTGTTGCCAAACACATAAATCATGTCGCCAACCACCAGCGGACGGGCACGCAGGCCGTCGCTGTCAATGCGCTCACGCCCCACGAAACGACCATCGACCTGGCTCAACAGGTGCAGATAGCCTTCCATGTCGCCGACCGCAACATAGCTGGAATAAACTTCCGGCGCGCCGAGTTGGCGGCGAGCCAGAGCATCGTTGCTCCACAGCGCTGTGGACGAACGCTCATCGATACCTTCGACGGTGCCGTTGGCCAGGCTTACGTAGACGCTGCCAAAACCCTGGGCGACACCGGCGTAGCTGGAAGCATCACGCTGCCAGAGTACCCGACCGCTTTCCAGCTCCAGACCGGCAACCCGGCCCTGATAGCTGGCAACGTACAAGGTGCCACCGGAAAGCAGCAGCCCGCCGTCGATATCGACAACGCGTTCCAGCTCCGAGCGACCTTGCGGGATAGCAACGCGCTGCTCCCACGCCGGCACGCCGCTGGCGGTGTCCAGCGCAACGATCTTACCGGTCGACAGGCCAGCCACCGCAAGGTGGTTGGTCACGATTGGCGCGCCAGTACCGCGCAGCGTCAACACGGCCGGCGTGCTTTCGTAGATCCAGCGCTGGGTGCCGGTGGCGGCATCGAAGCCGATCACACGGTCATCCTGAGTCTGGACAACCACCACGTCACCGTTGGTGGCAGGCGGAGCCAGCACTTCACTGGTCACGCGAGCGCGCCATTTTTCTTCGCCGGTGGCTTCGTCAAGGACGACGATCTCGCCCTTGAGCGTCCCAACCATCAGCATGCCGTAGCCGACGCCGACCGCACCGGAAACCGGCAGTTCGAGGTCTTTCTTCCAGACCACATCGCCGTTCAGACGATCCAGCGCCATGATCACGCCGGTCACGTCCGAAGCGAAGATGCGGTCGCCGTCGATGGCCGGAACCAGCATGTTGTAGGTTTCGCCCTGACCGTCACCGATCGAACGGCTCCACTGCTTGTGCAGGACCACTTCTTCTTTGAAGTCGGTCAGCTCGGCCGGTGGCAATTCTTTCTTGCTATTGCTGCTGCAACCCGCGGCCAAAATGGCCAGAGCCAGCAATGCTGCATGTTTCCAACGCATCACGTCACGCATCCCCTTTGGCCAAGTCGTCGAGCTTCATTTGTAGGCCACCTACGGCTGCTTCTTCAGACAGCGCGGATTTGGCTTTTTGGTATGCAGCATGCGCATCGTCAGTGCGACCCAACTGTACCAGCAGGTCACCCTTGAGTTCTTCACGACTGGCCAGGAACGCCTTGTCGGCATCGCCTTCCAGCAATTTCAGTGCATCTTCGGTCTTGTTCTGTGCCGCTAACACGCGAGCCAGACGCTGACGGGCGATTTCACCCAGCGTGTCGCTGGCCGGCTTGTCGGTGACCAGTTTCAGCTCGGCGACTGCGTCATCCAGCTTGCCGGTGTCGACCGCCACCTTGGCGACGAAAAGGCTGCCGTACTGTGCGTAAGCCGTGCCACCGAACTCGCTTTTCAGCTTGTTGGCGATATCGGCGACACGGGCGGTGTCAGCCTGGCCGCTCGGCGTCAGCGCGGTTTCCAGCAATTGCTGGTACAGCGCGGAGGCACCCTGGGACTGATTGCTCTCGTATCTGCTCCATGCCTGCCAGCCAAGGACAATGACCAACGCCAGCAAACCGCCAGTCAACAGGGGTTTGCCGTTACGCTGCCACCAGTCCTTCATTACCGCCAGCTCTTCATCTTCGGTACGCGACACCCCAATACTCCTATTCGCTAAATCGGCTGTTAATCAGCTTCAACCCTGCACAACGCAGGAGGCCAGGTGCTCGGACAGAGCATCCCAGGCAATATTTTGTTGTTCGCCCTGCCCACGCAGGGGTTTGACACCGATCACTTGCTGCGCCAACTCCTCCTCACCGAGGATCAGGGCAAACAGTGCGCCGCTCTTGTCGGCTTTCTTGAACTGGCTCTTGAAGCTACCGGCGCCGGCATTGACCTGCAAACGCAGGGTTGGCAGCTGGTCACGGACGCGCTCGGCCAGGGCCAGCGCAGCCAGCTCGGCCGCTTCGCCGAACGCGCACAGGTAAACATCCACCTGACGGGAAATTTCTTCGGGAATCTGCTCCAGAGTTTCCAGCAACAGCACCAGACGCTCGATACCCATGGCGAAACCGACGCCCGGCGTTGGCTTGCCGCCCATTTGCTCGACCAGCCCGTCGTAACGACCACCGGCACACACCGTCCCCTGGGAACCGAGTTTGTCGGTGACCCACTCGAAAACGGTCTTGCTGTAGTAGTCCAGCCCGCGCACCAGCTTCGGGTTGATGACGTAAGGAATACCGACCGCATCCAGACGCGCCTTTAAGCCTTCGAAATGGATACGCGACTCATCGTCCAGGTAATCCGCCAGTTTCGGCGCATCGACCAGCACGGCCTGGGTTTCCGGATTCTTGGTATCGAGTACACGCAACGGATTGGTTTTCAGACGGCGCTGGCTGTCTTCATCCAGCTCGCTCAGACGCGACGACAGGAACTCCACCAATGCATCGCGATAACGCGCACGCGCTTCGCTGGTGCCCAGGCTGTTCAGCTCCAGTTTTACCGCGTCGCGAATGCCCAGCTCCTTCCAGAGGCGCCAGGTCATGACGATCAGTTCGGCGTCGATGTCCGGGCCGTCGAGGTTGAAGACTTCCAGGCCAATCTGGTGAAACTGGCGATAACGGCCTTTTTGCGGGCGTTCGTGACGGAACATCGGGCCGATGTACCAGAGTTTCTGCACCTGGCCGCCGCCAGTGATGCCGTGTTCAAGCACCGCACGCACGCACGCGGCAGTCCCTTCGGGACGCAAGGTCAGCGAATCGCCGTTGCGGTCTTCGAAGGTGTACATCTCCTTTTCAACGATGTCAGTGACTTCGCCGATGGAGCGTTTGAACAGGTCGGTGAACTCCACGATGGGCATGCGAATCTGCCGGTAACCGTAGTTATCCAGCAAACGCGAGACGGTCCCTTCGAAATGACGCCACAATGGGGTCTGCTCGGGCAGGATATCGTTCATGCCACGAATGGCTTGCAGAGACTTACTCACAAAAAATCCTTAACAATTCTTGGGTTAGCCGCGCGCGATCAGCGCTGCGTCGGCTGCGACCTTTTCGGCCGCTTTCTGGCGAATCAAGCGTTCCAGCTCATCCACCAGATTGTCATTGGTCAGCTTCTGCGCAGGCTTGCCATCGATGTAGATCAGGTTCGGCGTGCCACCCGTCAGCCCGATATGCGCTTCCTTGGCTTCACCCGGACCGTTGACCACACAACCGATGACGGCAACGTCCAGCGGCACCAGCAAATCTTCGAGACGCCCTTCCAGTTCATTCATGGTCTTGACCACATCGAAGTTCTGCCGCGAGCAGCTCGGGCAGGCGATGAAGTTGATGCCACGGGAACGAAGGTGCAACGATTTGAGGATGTCGTAGCCGACTTTCACCTCTTCGACCGGGTCAGCGGCCAGCGAGATGCGGATAGTATCGCCAATCCCGTCGGCCAGCAGCATACCGAGGCCAACGGCGGATTTCACTGTGCCTGAACGCAGGCCACCGGCTTCGGTGATACCCAGGTGCAAAGGCTGGACGATTTCCTTGGCCAGCAGCCGATAGGCTTCGACGGCCATGAACACGTCGGAGGCTTTCACGCTGACCTTGAAGTCCGGAAAATTCAGGCGCTCAAGGTGCTCGACGTGGCGCAGAGCAGACTCCACCAGCGCGGCAGGCGTTGGTTCGCCGTATTTCTTCTGCAGGTCTTTTTCCAGGGAACCGGCGTTCACACCGATGCGGATCGGGATGCCGCGATCACGAGCCGCATCCACTACCGCCCGCACCCGGTCTTCACGACCGATGTTGCCCGGATTGATCCGCAGACAATCGACACCGAGCTCGGCAACGCGCAAGGCGATTCGATAATCGAAGTGGATATCGGCAACCAGCGGCACCTTGACCAGCTGTTTGATGCGCCCGAATGCTTCGGCAGCGTCCATATCGGGCACCGAGATGCGCACAATGTCCACGCCCGCAGCTTCAAGGCGATTGATTTGTGCAACCGTGGCCGCGACATCATTGGTATCGCTGTTGGTCATGCTCTGCACGGCAATTGGCGCATCGCCACCAACCGGAACCGAGCCGACCCAGATTTTTCGAGATTCGCGACGCTTGATCGGAGATTCGCCGTGCATGACTTATTGCCCCAGCTTCAGACGTGCGGTTCTGCCGTTGGTGAACGACGACAGATCGACCGGCTGACCATTGTAGTTGACCGTAACACCGGGTGGATTACCCAGAAGCAGGCTCAAAGGCGGCTTGCCGTTGACGTTGAGGCTGTCGCCTTTGCGCTTCAGGCCGCTGAATAGAACCTTGCCGCCCGCTTCGGTGACCTGCGTCCAGCAATCGGCGGCAAATTGAATCCCTACCGAACCTGCACCCACTGGCACCTCGGGTGCCGTTTCCGCTACGACAGGCGCACTGGCGGGGGCGCCCGGAACGGTTGGCGTGCCGCGTGCTGGAACAGACGGCGTAGTGGGTGTGTGCGCCGGAACCGTTGCCGAGGCCGAAGGCGCTGCAGCAGGTGCTTCCGTAGCAGGCGTACCCGTGTTCAACGGCAGTGACGACTGATTGCTGCTCAGCGATTCAGTCACGGCCTGATCTTCAGGCTCGTCCAGAGGATGAATCTGCGTCGTGCCGTCGGCACTTTCGACTTCAACATGTTCAGGAGTCAGGCTGACCGGATCCTTGCCACGCTGGGCAGCCTGATCCTGCCACCAGAGGAAACCGCCGCCCACCAGCACCACCAGCAACAGCAGGCTCACGATGCGCAGAATATTGTGCGAGAGCCGAACCGGCTCTTCGATGCGACCCAGTGCATGAACAGCCGAGCCCTGGCCGTCGGTGCCGGTGTACTGATCGAACTGGTTGACCAGCGCGGTCTGATCCAGCTCCAGCAACTTGGCGTAGGCGCGCACATAACCACGGGCAAAGGTGTGCCCGGGCAGCTTGTCGAAGTCGCCAGCCTCCAGGTTGCCGAGAGACGTTACGGTGAGGTTCAACCTCAAGGCGACATCTGGCAGCGACCAGTTTTTACTCTCACGGGCCTGACGCAGTGTTTCACCAGGATTGACGCGAGTGGCTGCTACAACTTCGGGATGCACCGCTTTCATCATTGCTCCGACAGGTATTGCTGATATTCCGGCGTACCGGGATAGAGTCTTTTGAGTTGCAGCCCGAAACTGGCTGCCTTGTTGCGATCGTCATAGACTTTTGCCAATCGCGTACCGAGCAATAGACTACGTGCATTTTGCTCGCTGAGTTGGCTAAAACGGTCGTAATAGTCACGCGAGGGCACATAATGCCTGTCTTCGTAGGACAACTCAGCCATTTCCAGCAATGATCGTGGCAGTTGGCGATCCAGGCGCAAGGCCTTGGTGAAATAATTCAGCGCCGCTTCACGATCGCCCAGCTTTACCGCCGTCAGGCCCAGGCTTTCAAAAACTCGCGAGCGTTCCGGATAAAGCGAATCCGAAGCTGCTTCTTCAAAACGTGCGTAGGCCTCTTTGTAACGGCCCTGTTCGTAGAGAAAACTGCCGTAGTTGTTGAGAATCCGGGCATCGCCCTTGCGCGCCGACAAGGCTTTGCGAAAGTGTTGATCCGCCAGCTCCGCTTCCATCTCAACCTGGAACACCAGGGCTAGCGCGGCATTGGCGTCGGCATCGGAACCGTCCAGCTCCAGCGCTTTTTTCAACGGCACCTTGGCCCGCTCGGTCTGGCCTTGCTGCAAATAACCCAGCCCCAGCTGCACATAAGCCTGACGAGCTTCGTCGCGGCCCTTGCCGGTACTCATCGGATCCAGTTTGCCCGACGAGACGCAGCCCGCCAGCATCGTCACGAAACAGAGCAGCAGCGCGGCACGCACGGACATTGAGGTTCTCTCGGTCAAGATTGCGATCAGGTTCGAGTCGCGGCGCTTTGCGCCACATCGGCCTCGGCATTCAACTCACGCACAGCGATGTAACGCTCGCTGCGACGAGTCCGATCCATGACCTGGCCGACCAACTGACCACAGGCCGCATCGATATCTTCGCCACGCGTGGTGCGCACAGTGACGTTGTAGCCAGCCTGATGCAACTGATCCTGAAAACGACGGATCGCGTTATTGCTCGGACGCTCGTAACCCGAATGCGGAAACGGGTTGAACGGGATCAGGTTGATCTTGCAAGGCGTGTCCTTGAGCAGCTCGATCATCTCGACCGCATGCTCGACCTTGTCGTTGATGTCCTTGAGCATGGTGTACTCGATGGTCAGCACGCGCTTCTCACCCAGGGTCTTCATGTAGCGCTGACAGGATTCGAGCAGCATTTTCAGCGGGTATTTCTTGTTGATCGGCACCAGCTGGTTGCGCAGCGCGTCGTTGGGCGCGTGCAGCGACAAGGCCAGGGAAACGTCGATGTGCTTGGCCAGCTCATCGATCATCGGCACCACGCCGGAGGTCGACAACGTCACCCGGCGTTTGGAAATGCCATAGCCCAGGTCATCCATCATCAGATGCATGGCGGCAATGACATTATCGAAATTCAGCAGCGGCTCACCCATGCCCATCATCACCACGTTGGTGATGGCACGGTCGACGGTTGCCGGGACGCTGCCAAAGGATTTGTTGGCAATCCACACCTGACCGATGACTTCGGCGGCGGTGAGGTTGCTGTTGAAGCCTTGTTTGCCGGTAGAGCAGAAACTGCAATCCAGCGCACAACCCGCCTGGGACGAAACACACAAGGTGCCGCGTTTGCCCTGGGGGATATAGACCGTTTCGACGCAGCTGCCGGACTCGACACGTACCACCCATTTACGGGTGCCATCGGTGGAGATGTCCTCGCTGACGACTTCCGGGCCACGCACTTCGGCACAGCTCTTGAGCTTTTCGCGCAGGGCCTTGCTGACGTTCGTCATGGCGTCGAAATCATCGACGCCAAAGTGGTGAATCCACTTCATGACCTGACCGGCACGGAAGCGCTTCTCCCCGATCGAGTCGAAGAATTTTTCCATTTCCAGTTGAGTCAGACCCAACAGGTTTGTTTTGCCAGTCGATGCAATCATGAATTCACCCTTCACTCGTTAGTCAGCAGGACTTAGCGAGTGGTTACTTCGGTAGCTGCGAAGAAGTATGAGATTTCGCGAGCAGCGGCGGCTTCCGAATCGGAACCGTGAACAGCGTTGGCGTCGATGGAATCAGCGAAATCAGCGCGGATAGTACCGGCAGCAGCTTCTTTAGGGTTGGTAGCGCCCATCAGCTCGCGGTTTTTAGCGATGGCTTCTTCGCCTTCCAGAACCTGAACAACAACAGGACCGGAGATCATGAATGCAACCAGGTCGCCGAAGAAGCCACGAGCGCTGTGCTCAGCGTAGAAACCTTCAGCTTCGGCTTTGGACAGTTGCTTCAGTTTCGAAGCAACAACGCGCAGGCCGGCTTTTTCAAAGCGAGTGGTGATTTCGCCGATTACGTTTTTTGCAACGGCGTCAGGCTTGATGATCGAGAAAGTACGTTGAACAGCCATGGTGTAACTCCAGAAACAATGATTAAAGCGAAAAATTAAACCCGCGAATTATACGCGGGTTCTGGTGTATTGCCTAACTGCATAGATTACAGGATTCAGTCCAGCTCTTCGATCCAGGCTGTCTGAATGGCTTCAAGGACCTTCTCGCCGCCACGCGTCGGATCATCGCTGAACTCCGGCAATGCCAGCACCCACTTATGGAGATCGACGAAGTTCACATAGCGCGGATCGACATCGGGCTTGCTTTCCGCGAGCTGGATGGCGATTTCCAGCACATCAACCCATTTAAGACTCATGACAGCTCCTTGTCAGTGCGGCGCTTCGGCTGCATGGTTTAGCGAATATTTCGGGATCTCCACCGTCAGGTCTTCAGTGCCGACAATCGCCTGGCAGGAAAGACGCGACTGAGACTCCAGACCCCAGGCCTTGTCGAGCATATCCTCCTCCAGCTCATCAGCCTCTTCCAGCGAGCTGAAACCCTCGCGGATGACGCAGTGACAAGTGGTGCAGGCGCAGACGCCGCCGCAGGCGCTTTCGATCTCGATGTGGTGCTCATGAGCCAGTTCGAGAATGGAAATGCCGGGCTCCGCCTCGACAACCAGACCTTCCGGACACAACGTTGCGTGAGGCAGAAAAATGATCTGCGGCATCAGTTATTCCTCGATTTCATTCAGATTGCGCCCCGACAGCGCGGCCTTGACCGTCAAGTCCATGCGTCGGGCTGCAAATGCGTCGGTCACTTGCGACAGACGCTTGGTCTGCTGCTCGATGGCGGGGCCATCGGTGCCTTGCATCAATTCACGTAGTTCCTGCAGTTGCAGGTCGATGACCATGCGTTCTTCGGCATCCAGCAAGCGTTCACCATCCACGTCCAGCGCCGCTTCGACGGCCTCGACCAGACGCTGAGCGTCAACCTGCTGTTCGCGCAGCACCCGGGCGACCTTGTCGTCACTGGCGTGCTGGAACGATTCCTTGAGCATCCGGGCAATTTCGCCATCGGTAAGACCGTAGGAAGGCTTGACCTGGATACTGGATTCGACGCCCGAGCCCAGCTCACGCGCAGCCACGCTGAGCAGGCCATCGGCATCAACCTGGAAGGTGACACGGATTTTTGCGGCGCCGGCAACCATCGCCGGAATACCGCGCAGCTCAAAGCGCGCCAGGGAGCGACAGTCGCTGATCAACTCACGCTCGCCTTGCAGCACGTGAATCATCATCGCCGACTGGCCGTCCTTGTACGTCGTAAAGTCCTGGGCCCGTGCAACAGGAATGGTCGTGTTGCGCGGAATCACTTTTTCCATCAGCCCGCCCATGGTTTCCAGCCCCAGGGACAGCGGAATCACGTCGAGCAGCAGCAATTCTTCGCCGTCGCGCTTGTTGCCAGCCAGGGTATCGGCCTGAATCGCCGCGCCGATGGCGACCACTTGATCCGGATCGATTTCGGTCAATGGCTGGCGACCGAACAACTCGGCCACGGCCTGACGAACGCGGGGAACGCGGGTCGAACCGCCCACCATGACCACCGCTTCGACTTCGTCCAGCTCGATATTGGCGTCACGCACGGCACGGCGACAGGCTTTGAGGCTGCGGGCCAGCATCGGCTCGATCAGCGCATCGAAGGCCTCGCGAGTCAGCACGCCGCTCCAGTCGCCGTAGGCAACATCAGCACTGGCGACATCGGTGAGGGCTTCTTTTGCAGCGCAAGCCGCTTGCAACAGGCTGCGCTGGGTAGACGGATCGAGATCCGCCGACAGACCGGCTTCAGCGACGATCCAGCTGGCGATCGCGTGATCGAAGTCATCACCACCCAGCGCGGTGTCGCCGCCGGTAGCCAGGACTTCAAAAACGCCGCCTGTCAGACGCAGAATCGAAATATCAAAGGTGCCGCCGCCCAGATCGTAAATCGCCACCACGCCTTCGGCGTTCTGATCCAGACCATAAGCGACCGCTGCCGCAGTTGGCTCGTTGAGCAGGCGCAGCACATTGAGACCGGCCAGTTTGGCGGCGTCTTTGGTGGCCTGGCGCTGAGCGTCATCGAAATAAGCCGGAACGGTAATCACCGCGCCCACCAGTTCGCCACCCAATGCCAGCTCGGCGCGCTCACGCAAGACTTTGAGGATGTCAGCGGAGACTTCGACCGGGCTTTTCGGGCCTTGAATGGTTTCGATGAACGGCATGTGCGATTCGCCGCCGACGAAGCGGTAAGGCAATTGCTCGCCCAGCTGCTTGACGTCCGCCAGACCGCGCCCCATCAGGCGCTTGACCGAGAGCACGGTATTGAACGGGTCGGCAGCAGCGGCGGCCTTGGCAGCCTGACCGACTTCGACGCGGTCGGCGTGATAGCGCACGGCGGACGGCAGGATGACCTGCCCTTGCGCGTCAGCCAGCGGTTCGGAAAGACCGCTGCGCAATGCAGCGACCAGCGAATTGGTGGTGCCCAGGTCGATACCCACAGCCAGACGACGCTGGTGCGGTTGAGGACTTTGGCCGGGTTCGGCGATCTGCAGTAAGGCCATGCTTTATCTGAATAATCACAGGCGTGCGGCCAGGAGCAGCACGGGGTTAATCGTCGAGGCGCTCTTCAAGCTGGCGCACTTCGTAAGAAAGCTTGTCGAGGAACTGCATGCGCCGCATCAGCCGTTCGGCTTCATCGCGTTGCGCAGCGTCGTCCCAACAGGCAGCGAAGCTTTCGTTCAGTTCTTCCTGCGCCACCTTGAGGCGTCGCTTGAAGACTGCAACTCCCGCCAGGTCAGCTTCGTCCTGCAGATCCTCAAGCTCTTCGCGCCATTGCATCTGCTGCAGAAGAAACTCGGGATCGTGCACGGTCACTTCCAGCGGAACCTCATCGCCACGCATCGCCAAGAGATAACGCGCCCGTTTCGGGGCGTTCTTGAGCGTCTGGTAGGCTTCGTTGAGGCTGGCGGAATGTTCCAGCGCAAGACGCTGCTCACGCTCGGAGGCGTCAGCAAAGCGGTCTGGATGCACGGCTCTGGCCAGCTCACGATAGCGCGTGGCCAGTTGATCGAGATCCAGGCGAAAGCTCGGCTTGAGCTCGAACAAGGCGTAATGACAAGGAGTACCCACGATAAGCCTCAGATGTTGAAGCTTTCGCCGCAGCCACATTCACCGCGCGAGTTGGGGTTGTTGAACTTGAAGCCTTCGTTCAACCCTTCCTTGACGAAATCGAGTTCGGTGCCATCCAGGTAGACCAGGCTTTTCGGGTCAATGATCACCTTGACGCCGTGCAGTTCGTACACGGTATCTTCAGTGTTCGCCTCGTCGACGAACTCGAGCACATAGGCGAGACCGGAACAACCTGTGGTGCGAACACCCAGACGAACGCCATCACCTTTGCCGCGCCCGTCGAGGGAGCGTCGTACGTGTTTAGCGGCGGCTTCTGTCATGCTGATAGTCATCGGGACTCCTTATTGCAACGCCGTTGCTTGTCGCAAGCTTCTTTAGAAAAGGACCGCTGCTTACAGCAGGCCTTTCTTCTGCCGGTAGTCGCGGACGGCGGCCTTGATGGCGTCTTCAGCGAGTACGGAGCAGTGGATTTTCACCGGCGGCAAGGCCAGTTCTTCAGCCAGTTGAGTGTTCTTGATGGTCTCTGCTTCATCCAGAGTCTTGCCCTTCATCCACTCGGTCGCCAGAGAGCTGGAAGCAATCGCCGAACCGCAGCCGTAGGTCTTGAACTTGGCATCTTCGATGATGCCTTGATCGTTGACCTTGATTTGCAGGCGCATTACGTCGCCGCAAGCCGGAGCGCCGACCATGCCGGTGCCAACATCAGGATCTTCCGCGTTCATCTTGCCGACGTTGCGCGGGTTCTCGTAGTGGTCGATGACCTTTTCGCTGTAAGCCATGGTGCTATTCCTCTCATCAGGGAGTCGCTCTGCATGCCATGCGCACGGTTAGTGGCGCATGGCTCGCTTGGGAGGCGACTTTAAATTAATGCGCCGCCCACTCGATCTTGGAGATGTCGACACCGTCTTTGTACATGTCCCAGAGCGGCGAAAGTGCGCGCAGCTTGGTGACAGCTTCGCAGACTTTCTGCGCCGCATAATCGATTTCTTCTTCGGTGGTGAAACGACCGAAGGTGAAGCGTATCGAGCTATGGGCCAGTTCGTCATTACGACCAAGGGCGCGCAGCACGTACGACGGCTCAAGCGACGCCGAGGTACAGGCCGAACCGGACGAAACCGCCAGATCCTTGAGCGCCATGATCAGCGACTCGCCTTCGACATAGTTGAAGCTCAGGTTCAGGTTGTGCGGTACACGGGAGATCATGCTGCCGTTGATGTACAGCTCTTCCAGATGTTCAACCTGCTTGTAGAAGCGGTCGCTCAAGGCCTTGACGTGGGCGTATTCGGCAGCCATGTCTTGCTTGGCAACGTGGAACGCTTCACCCATGCCAACGATCTGGTGGGTGGCCAGCGTACCGGAACGCATGCCGCGCTCGTGACCGCCGCCGTGCATGGCCGCTTCCAGGCGAACGCGCGGTTTGCGGCTCACGTAGAGGGCGCCGATGCCTTTGGGGCCGTAGGTCTTGTGCGCCGAGAACGACATCAGGTCAACCTTGAGGTTGGCCAGGTCGATTTCGATTTTGCCGGTGGACTGCGCCGCATCAACGTGGAACAGCACGCCGCGCGAACGGGTCAGTTCGCCGATGGCTGCGATATCGTTGATGGTGCCGATTTCGTTGTTCACGTGCATGATCGAAACCAGGATGGTGTCGTCGCGCAGAGCCGCTTCAACCATTGCCGGTGTCACCAGGCCGTCTTCGCCGGGCTCGATGTAGGTGACTTCAAAACCTTCACGCTCAAGTTGACGCGTCGTATCGAGCACAGCTTTGTGCTCGATCTTGTTGGTGATGATGTGCTTGCCCTTGCTGGCGTAGAAATGCGCCACGCCCTTGATCGCCAGGTTGTCGGACTCGGTTGCACCGGAGGTCCAGACAATTTCACGTGGATCGGCGTTAACCAGATCAGCGACCTGACGACGCGCATTTTCCACCGCTTCTTCGGCTTTCCAGCCAAACACGTGGGAACGCGAAGCCGGGTTGCCGAAGTTGCCTTCGACGGTCAGGCATTCGATCATTTTCTGCGCGACACGCGGATCGACCGGGGTCGTCGCGGAGTAATCAAGGTAAATCGGCAATTTCATTGAAGCTCTCCTATCAGGCAGGCGCACCGCTCATTCATCTGCGTTCATTCAACGGCGGACGTTTCAATCTTATCCAGGTACTGCGTCTTGGTATTGGAGCGACGCAGATCCTGGCGCTGGGCGACTTCTTGCACCTCACGGCGAGTCACAAGGTCGGCCAGGCTGATACCGCTTAGAAATTCGTGAATCTGCTGGCTGAGATCGCACCACAAATGGTGGGTCAGGCAGGTATCGCCGGCATGGCAATCGCCCAGTCCCTGGCAGCGCGTTGCGTCAACGGACTCGTTGACGGCATCGATCACCTGAGAGACCTGGATGCTCTGCATGCTGCGGGAAAGCTGATAACCACCGCCCGGACCCCGCACGCTCGACACCAGACTGCTGCGACGCAGCTTGGCGAAAAGTTGCTCAAGGTAGGACAGCGAAATGCCTTGTCGCTCAGAGATATCGGCCAGTGACACTGGCCCGTGCTGCGCATGTAATGCCAGATCGAGCATGGCAGTTACTGCGTATCGGCCTTTCGTAGTCAGTCGCATGGCGTGTACCGCGGAGGTTCTGGATAAATCGAGTATGCTATTCCCGACTGTTTAAGTCAACTATAAGACCAAGCAATTTAGTCGGGAATACCCGCAAAACTGCGGCCGCATCATAGCAAACGCTAGGGCGTATGGCACGCCCAGCGTCATACAGGATCAGCCGACCTTGCTTTCGCTCTTGTCCTTGACGCAGTCGAAGACCTCGTCATGCAGCTCGGGAAGCTCCTTGGCGCAATAATCGCTGCCCAGGCCCTTGAGCGCATCGCACATGCCTTCCAGGCGAACATCCACCGCCTGCAAGTGATCGAGCAACTGGCCAATGGCCCGCGCAACCGGATCGGGCATGTCCTCGCTGACGCCATAGGCATCGAAACCCAGCTTCTCGGCGATTGCCTTGCGCTTGGCCTGCACGTCATCGTCGGATTTGATGATGATGCGCCCCGGAATACCCACCGCCGTGGCGCCAGCCGGCACCGCCTTGGTCACCACCGCATTGGAACCGATCTTCGCCCCCGCGCCGACCGTGAACGGCCCCAGCACCTTGGCGCCGGCACCGACCACGACCCCATCTTCCAGAGTTGGATGGCGTTTGCCGGCATTCCAACTGGTGCCGCCGAGCGTCACGCCCTGGTACAGCGTAACGTCATTGCCGATCTCGGCGGTCTCGCCAATCACGATACCCATGCCGTGATCGATGAAAAACCGACGGCCAACCTTGGCACCGGGATGGATTTCGATACCGGTCATCCAGCGACCGAAGTTCGACACCACTCGCGCCGGCCACTTCAGGCCCTGCAACCACAGAATATGCGCCAGACGATGCAGCCAGATGGCGTGCATGCCGGGATAGCAGGTCAGCACTTCAAAGGCATTGCGGGCCGCAGGATCACGATGGAACACACTTTGAATATCTTCTCGCAGACGCTCGAACATCATTGATCCTTCCGCTTATAGGGTTCACCACGGGCTGATTTCTGGGTCTCCGTAAGGATCCCGCGCAAAATGCTCAGCTCCGAGCGATTCACATCGCTGCGACCGTACAAGCGGCGCAGTCGAGCCATCAAATGCCGTGGCTTTTCCGGATCCATAAAGCCAATCGCTACCAGCGTAGCTTCAAGGTGTCCGTAAAATCCTTCCATTTCGTCCATGGTTGCCAGATCAGCACTGCGCACCGAGGTCACTTCGATTTTTTCGGTCTTGGTCGGCTGCCCTTGAGCCGCCAGCCAGGACATGCGCACCTCGTAACTCAGCACCTGAACGGCCGCCGCCAGGTTCAGCGAGCTGAACTCAGGATCGGACGGGATATGCACGTGATAGTGACATCGCTGCAGCTCCTCATTGGTCAGGCCGGCGTATTCACGACCGAACACCAGCGCCACCTCGGCGCCCTGCCCGGCCTGCTCGGCGGCCATCACGCCAGACTCGCGGGGATCGAGCAGCGGCCACGGAATGCGCCGATCACGGGCGCTGGTGCCCAGGACCAGATTGCAGCCCACCAAGGCGTCTTCAAGGCTCGCAACCACTTGGGCGTTTTCGAGGATGTCGCTTGCACCGGAAGCCCGGGCGTCGGCTTCGTGATTGGGAAAGACCAGCGGATCCACAAGCACCAGGCGCGAAAGCCCCATGTTTTTCATGGCGCGAGCAGCTCCTCCGATATTGCCGGGATGACTGGTACCGACCAGGACAACACGAATGTTTTGCAGCAAGGCAAGCGCTCACAGACAGAAGAATGGGGAGCAAATATTACAGAAGCCCTTGGGTTAACGCTATGAAGGCTTGCGGCATTGAGTCTCGCGACAACACGACGCTGGAAATATTTCGTCTTACGCCATAGAATGTTCGGCTTTCTTTAACGACCCAGGTGAAACGTCCATGCAGCCCATGCTGAATATCGCGCTGCGCGCCGCCCGCAGCGCCAGCGAATTGATTTTCCGCTCCATCGAGCGCCTGGATACCATCAAGGTCGATGAAAAAGGTGCGAAAGATTACGTCACCGAAATCGATCGTGCTGCCGAGCAACTGATCGTCACCGCCCTGCGCAAGGCTTATCCGACTCACGGCATCCTTGGCGAAGAAAGCGGCTTGCATGAAGGCAGCGGCGAAGGCGCCGACTACCTGTGGATCATCGATCCACTGGACGGCACTACCAACTTCATTCGCGGCGTACCGCACTTTGCCGTCAGCATCGCCTGCAAACACAAGGGCCGTCTGGCTCACGCCGTGGTTCTCGATCCGGTTCGCCAGGAAGAGTTCACCGCAAGTGCCGGCGGCGGCGCACAACTCAACGGTCGTCGCATGCGGGTCAGCCCGCGCACCAGCCTTGAAGGCGCCCTGCTCGGCACCGGCTTCCCGTTCCGTGATAACCAGATGGATAACCTGGAAAACTACCTGGGCATGTTCCGCAGCCTCGTAGGTCAGACCGCTGGCATTCGTCGTGCTGGCGCTGCAAGCCTGGACCTGGCTTACGTGGCTGCTGGCCGTTTCGATGCGTTCTGGGAATCGGGCCTGTCCGAATGGGACATGGCTGCAGGCGCCCTGCTGATTCAGGAAGCCGGCGGTCTGGTCAGCGACTTCACAGGCGGTCACGACTTCCTGGAAAAAGGCCACATCGTTGCTGGTAACACCAAATGCTTCAAGGCCGTGCTGACGTCCATCGCACCGCACTTGCCCGCATCGCTGAAACGCTAAGTCTCGGCGCAATAAAAAACCGGCCTTGGCCGGTTTTTTTACGTCTGGGAAAAGCTATTGCTGACCCAGAACCAATTGACCTTCCTTGTTGACCGGAATCTGGTTGCCCGGATCACGCTCCATACGCACCTGACCGACCTTGTCATTGAGCTTGTACTTCACGTCATAACCCACAACCTTGTCGCTGATGTCATTGACCGTGTTGCAGCGAGTCTGAGTCGTGGTGTAGGTGTCGCGGTTCTGCATACCTTCCTGAACCTTGTTACCGGCGTAGCCGCCACCGACCGCGCCAGCGACAGTCGCAATTTTCTTGCCGTTACCGCCGCCGATCTGATTACCCAGCAAACCGCCGGCAACCGCACCGATCACGCTACCGACGATCTGGTGCTGGTCCTTGACCGGCGCCTGACGTGTCACGGCTACATCCTTGCAGACTTCACGCGGCGTCTTGATTTGCTGTTTGACAGGTTCGACTGCCAAGACCTCAGCATATTCAGGGCCGCTTTTAACGAGGCTGTAGGTGGCAACAGCGCCGCCGGCAGTAACGACGGCGGCACCCAGCACAGCACCAACAAGCAACGATTTGTTCACGTGAACCTCCTGACCTTCTGAAGCGTAGTTTCCTACGCAATACCCAGCCTTGGAGCACAAAAAAAGGCGCGAGTTCAAAACTCGCGCCTTTCAGGTCATTGGGGTGAACGCGTCGGGTTAAGGACGGTCGTCCACCTTCTCGGCGACCACTGGAGGAATCAGATCCTCGGAGGACAGGTTCAGCCAGATCAACACTACGTTGGCAATGTAGATAGACGAGTAAGTACCCGCCAATACGCCAATGAACAGCGCCACCGAGAAACCGTGCAGGCTGTCGCCACCGAATACCCACAGCGCGACGATCGCCAACAAGGTCGAAACCGAGGTCGCAATCGTACGCAGCAAGGTTTGCGTGGTGGAGATGTTGATGTTTTCGATCAACGAAGCCTTACGCAACAGGCGGAAGTTTTCCCGGACCCGGTCGAATACCACGATGGTGTCGTTCAGCGAGTAGCCGATGATCGCCAAAACCGCCGCCAACACCGTGAGGTCGAAGGTGATCTGGAAGAACGACAGGATACCCATGGTCACGACCACGTCGTGGATCAGCGAGATGATTGCACCGACGGCGAACTTCCACTGGAAGCGGAACGCCAGGTAGATCAACACACCGCCCAGCGCCATGAGCATGCCGAGGCCGCCCTGGTCGCGCAGCTCTTCACCCACCTGCGGGCCGACGAATTCGACACGCTTGACGGTCGCCGGATTATCGGCGCCCGACTTGCGCAGCGCGTCAGCTACCTGAGTGCCCAGTTGTGGATCTTCGCCTGGCATACGCACCAGCAGATCGGTGGTCGCGCCAAAACTCTGCACGACTGCATCGTGATAACCGGCCGTTGCCAGCTCTTCACGTACTTTGCCCAGATCCGCAGGACGCTCGTAGGTCAGCTCGATGAGCGTACCGCCGGTGAAGTCCAGACCATAGTTCAGCCCTTTGGTGGCCCAGCTGAACAACGCCAGGACGGTAAGGAGCATGGTGACGGCGAACGCAATATTGCGCACGCCCATGAAGTTAATGGTACGTAACATGTCAGCCCCTTAAATCCACAACTTCTTGAAGTCACGCCCGCCATAGATCAGGTTGACCATTGCGCGGGTCACCATGATGGCAGTGAACATCGAGGTAAAGATCCCGAGCGACATGGTCACGGCAAAGCCTTTGATCGGGCCGGTGCCCATCGCAAAGAGAATGCCGCCGACCAGCAGCGTGGTCAGGTTAGCGTCGAGAATCGCCGTATAGGCGCGATCGAAACCTTCGTTGATCGCCCGTTGCACGGTCATGCCGCCGGCGATCTCTTCACGAATACGCGAGAAGATCAGTACGTTGGCGTCCACCGCCATACCCATGGTCAGCACGATACCGGCGATACCCGGCAGGGTCAGCGTCGCACCCAGCAAGGACATCAAGGCCAGCAGCATGACCATGTTCAGCGCCAGGGCAACCGTGGCGATCAGACCGAAGAAGCGGTAGATGGCCATGATGAACAGCGAGACGAACAGCATGCCCCACAGCGAAGCGTCGATACCCTTGGTGATGTTGTCAGCACCCAGGCTCGGGCCGATGGTGCGTTCTTCAGCGAAGTACATCGGTGCCGCCAGACCACCGGCACGCAACAGCAGCGCCAGTTCGGAAGCTTCACCCTGGCCGTTCAGACCGGTAATCCGGAACGAACTGCCCAGCGGCGACTGAATGGTCGCCAGGCTGATGATCTTCTTCTCTTCCTTGAAGGTCTGAACCGGCACGTCTTTCTCGACGCCGTTGACCGTTTGTTTGGTGTAGGTAGTGGTCGGCTTCTGCTCGATGAAGATCACCGCCATGCTGCGACCCACATTGCTGCGCGTCGAGCGGCTCATCAGATCGCCACCATGGCCATCCAGGGTGATGTTCACTTGCGGACGACCGTGCTCGTCGAAGCCAGCCTTGGCATCGGTCACCTGGTCACCGGTGATGATCAGGCCACGCTCAACCGGAGCTGCTGGACGACCGCCTTCGCGGAACTCGAACATCTCGGTGGTGGCTTTGGAATCATCAGGGCCTGCGCCCAGACGGAACTCAAGGTTGGCGGTCTTGCCCAGAATACGCTTGGCTTCAGCGGTGTCCTGCACGCCCGGCAGCTCAACCACGATGCGGTTGGCGCCCTGACGCTGGACCAGAGGCTCGGCAACACCCAGCTCGTTGACCCGGTTACGCACGGTGGTCAAGTTCTGCTTGATCGAGTATTCGCGAATCTCGGCAACCTTGGCCGGAGTCATCGCCAGGCGCAGCACGGGAATCCCGTTCAGATCGGCCGGGACGATATCGAAATCGGTGAAGTTCTTGCGGATCAGCGTACGTGCTTCGTCGCGGGCAGCTTCATCGCTGAAACCCAGCTGAATAGCGCCGTTGAGTTGCGGCAGGCTGCGATAACGCGATTTTTCCTTGCGCAGCAGGCTTTTCACTTCGCCTTCATAAACCTTCATGCGCGCATCCAGCGCTTTGTCCATGTCGACTTCCAGCAGGAAGTGCACACCACCGGACAAGTCCAGACCCATCTTCATCGGGCTGGCACCCAGATGACGCAGCCAGGTCGGCGTGGTGCGGGCCAGGTTCAGTGCGACGACATAGTCATCACCCAACGCCTTGCGCGCGACGTCCTTGGCCGGCAACTGGTCTTCTTGCTTGCTCAGACGCAACAAACCGCCTTTGCCATTCTCAGCCAGGGAGGAAGCCTTGACCGCGATACCTGCATCGGTAAGCGCCTTGCCGACACGATCGAGGTCAGCCTGATTGACCTGCAACGCCGTGCTCGCGCCGGTGATCTGGATCGCCGCATCATCAGGATAGAGATTGGGTGCGGAATAAATAAAACCGACCACCAGCACCGCCAGGATCAGTACGTATTTCCACAGAGGGTATTTGTTCAGCATCACGCCGCCCGTATAACGCGGGGCGCCTTGCGCGCCCCGTCGATTGGTAAAAGACTGAAACCTTAGATCGCTTTCAGGGTGCCCTTTGGCAGGGTGGCGGCAATAGCGCCTTTCTGAATTTTCAGCTCAACAGTGTCGGACACTTCGATAACCACGAAGTCATCGGTCACTTTGTTGATCTTGCCAGCGATACCGCCGGAGGTGACAACTTCGTCGCCCTTCTGCAAGTTGCCGAGCAGGTTCTTCTGCTCTTTGGCGCGCTTGGCCTGTGGACGCCAGATCATCAGATAGAAGATGACCAGGAAACCGACCAGGAAAATCCATTCAAAGCCACCGCCCATAGGGCCTGCGGCCGGTGCAGCAGCATCCGCGAAAGCGGAAGAGATGAAAAAGCTCATTTAGCACTCCAGTTGCAAAATTAATAAGAAAAGCTGACAAAACTCAGTTCAATCAATCCAAAGGCGGCACGGGAAGGCCGCGTTTAGCGTAGAAGGCATCGACAAAGGCGGCCAATGTACCCTGTTGAATAGCCTCGCGCAAACCAGCCATAAGCAGCTGGTAATGCCGCAAATTATGGATCGTATTGAGCATGCTCCCCAGCATTTCGCCGCACTTGTCCAGATGATGCAGATAAGCGCGGGAGAAGTTCTTGCAGGTGTAGCAATCGCACGTCGGATCCAGCGCCGAATCATCATGACGATGGAACGCGTTACGGATCTTCAGCACACCTGTATCAATGAACAAATGACCGTTGCGGGCATTGCGGGTCGGCATCACGCAATCGAACATGTCGATTCCGCGGCGCACACCCTCCACCAGATCTTCCGGCTTGCCTACACCCATAAGGTAACGAGGTTTGTCAGGCGGCATCTGGCCCGGCAGATAATCCAGCACTTTGATCATCTCGTGCTTGGGTTCGCCCACTGACAGACCGCCAATGGCCAGGCCATCGAAGCCGATCTGATCCAGGCCTTCGAGGGAGCGCATACGCAGGTTTTCATGCATGCCGCCCTGCACGATACCGAACAGCGCCGCCGTGCTTTCGCCGTGCGCGATCTTCGAGCGCTTGGCCCAGCGCAGGGACAATTCCATGGAAACCCGCGCGACATCTTCGTCGGCCGGATAAGGCGTGCATTCGTCGAAGATCATCACGATGTCCGAGCCCAGGTCACGCTGGACCTGCATCGACTCTTCCGGGCCCATGAACACCTTGGCGCCATCGACCGGGGAAGCAAAGGTCACGCCCTCCTCCTTGATCTTGCGCATGGCACCGAGGCTGAACACCTGGAAGCCGCCGGAGTCGGTCAGAATCGGGCCGTTCCACTGCATGAAATCGTGCAGGTCGCCGTGCGCCTTGATGACTTCGGTGCCCGGACGCAGCCACAAGTGAAAGGTGTTGCCGAGGATCATCTGCGCGCCGGTGGCTTCGATGTCCCGTGGCAGCATGCCCTTGACCGTACCGTAAGTGCCCACCGGCATGAACGCCGGGGTTTCGACCACGCCGCGCGGAAAGGTCAGACGACCACGACGCGCCTTGCCGTCAGTGGCCAACAACTCGAAAGACATACGACTGGTGCGGGTCATGCGTGATCCTCTGGGCCCGATGCCGCAGGAGCGGTCGGCGCGGGATTGCGGGTGATGAACATCGCATCACCGTAACTGAAGAAGCGGTAGCCATGCTCGACCGCTGCGGCATAGGCCGCCATGGTCTCGGGGTAACCGGCGAACGCCGAAACCAGCATCAGCAGCGTGGATTCAGGCAAATGAAAGTTGGTCACCAGGGCATCGACCACATGAAACGGACGCCCCGGAAAAATAAAGATATCGGTGTCACCGCTGAACGGCTTCAACACGCCATCGCGGGCCGCGCTTTCCAGCGAACGCACGCTGGTGGTGCCGACGGCAATCACCCGCCCGCCGCGCTCGCGACAGGCCGCCACCGCATCGACGACTTCCTGGCTGACTTCCAGCCATTCGTTGTGCATGTGGTGATCTTCCAGACGCTCGACGCGCACCGGCTGAAACGTCCCCGCGCCAACGTGCAGCGTCACAAACGCCAGCTCGACGCCTTTGGCGACAATCGCATCCAGCAGCGGCTGATCAAAATGCAGGCCCGCCGTCGGCGCAGCCACCGCCCCGGCACGCTCGGCATAGACCGTCTGATAACGCTCGCGGTCGGCGCTGTCGTCCGGGCGGTCTATATAAGGAGGCAGCGGCATATGCCCGACGCGTTCGAGCAGCGGCAAGATCGGTTCGGCGAAACGCAGTTCGAACAGCGTGTCATGGCGCACCACCATCTCGGCCTCGCCACCGCCATCGATCAGGATCGTCGAACCCGGCTTGGGCGACTTGCTCGACCGCACGTGGGCCAGCACGCGATAGGTGTCCAGAACCCGCTCGACCAGAATCTCCAGCTTGCCGCCGGACGCCTTCTGGCCGAACAAACGGGCCGGAATCACACGGGTATTGTTGAACACCATCAAATCGCCGGGGCGCACATGCTCCAGCAAATCAGAGAAATGACGATGTGCCAGCGCGCCGCTAACCCCGTCAAGGGTCAACAAACGACTGCTGCGGCGCTCGGCCAAAGGATGGCGAGCGATCAGGGAATCAGGGAGTTCGAAGGTAAAGTCAGCAACGCGCATGATGGGGTTCGTCTAGCAGGGCCGTGAAGTTTAGCGGAAGAAGACAAAATTGACCATGAAAGGTGATTGACCAACGGTAATACCGTCTGTAGACTTCGCCGCCATTGAGCCCTGATGGCGGAATCGGTAGACGCGGCGGATTCAAAATCCGTTTTCGAAAGGAGTGGGAGTTCGAGTCTCCCTCGGGGCACCATTTGCAGTACATAGACGACTACCAGCGTCTACGCAACATCCCTAGAGCCCGCTAACCGCGGGCTTTTTGGTCTCTGGGGTTTCGCCCCCATTTCGTGCAAGCCAGCCTCTTTTCGGTACATTTTCTGTGCATATTCCAGTTCGAGAACCGGAGCTGTACAGCGATGCCATCGACCACCTAGCAAATCAAAGCATCCAAGCCTGCCGACAGACCATTCACCTTGAGTGATAGCTCGGCTCCAGTCTGCTGGTGAAACCCACAGGCAGCAAGTATTGGCACTTCCTATACGGCTCTCAGGATCGAGCGGCGACATCAGTCACATTTCTCAGCTCCACTCGTGATCATTCACAAAGGAAGCAAAAATTCCGTACCTCTGTACCAACGTAGTAGCCCTCTATTACCCACCTGGGTCACGTCCGCCTCATCATGAAATCGCAAGTGCTTGACCAAAAATCCAGGAATCACGAAAACCGTAGGTAGATGGAATGGCAAAATTTATTCATACCATGATTCGTGTGGGCGACCTCGACCAGTCGATGAAGTTTTACCAGGACGTGTTTGGGCTCAGAGAAACTCATCGTCTGGAGTTCGACGATTTCTCGCTGGTCTACCTGCGGGATGTCGAGAGCGGCGCAGAAATCGAGCTAACCTGGAACAAGGGGCAGAGCGAGTACACCCATGGCAGTGGCTACGGTCATGCCGCCTTTGTCGTCGAGGATCTGGACCAGCAGTTCAATCGACTGGTGGATCTGAAATTGTCACCGGCCCCCATCAAGGAATTTAAAAGAAATGGCGTTTTGCTCGCACGATTCTTTTTTATTCAGGATCCCGACGGTTACAAAATTGAAGTGTTACAGCGTGGTGGCCACTATCAATGAACATTTGAATTTCCAATTGCCGTCGGACTAAGCACTGCCAGCTTAGAACCAAAAACCTCAGATCCATTTGATCTCCAACAGGAGTGATTTTTCCCTTCAAACCGCACTCCATGATTCGACCGTGACGTTGTCATTCCTAATAAAAATAAAAAGGAGACATTTCATGCAAGACGTAACTCTCAATCGTCGCCGCTTTCTGCAAGGCAGCGGGGGGTTGTTGTTGGGCACACTTATATTCGGCTCAGGCCCCATCGCCATGCTGGCTCCCAGCCGATCATGGGCCATGGAAATGAACACCCTTAGTAGCGATGTAGCGGCGAAACTGCTGCTGGTGATTCGCCGCGTTTACCCCCATGACCGCATGGAAGATGCTGTCTACGCCTTTGCCGTAAAAGCGCTCGACGAGCGTGCATCCACTGACCCCTCCGTACTCCCACTGCTTGATAAAGGTCTTTCCGAACTCGACCGACTGGCGGGCGGCAACTGGACAAGTCTCGATGAAACCAGGCAGGTCGCCCTGCTTGAAGAAATCCAGCATTCCGACTTTTTCATTTTGATCAGAGGCACGTCAGTCAACTCGCTATACAGCAATGAATTGGCTTACCAGCATTTCGGTTACGAAGGCGCCTCCTTTCCTAAGGGCGGATATCTGATGCGTGGCTTCAACGACCTGAAGTGGCTGCCCGCCGCTCCAGCAGAAGCCAGTCCCAGCGCTTTTTCTTGAGGAGTAACGAGCATGACAACTTACAGTTTTGACGATGATTCCGTAGTAGTGATCATAGGTTCCGGTGCGGGTGGCGGGACACTCGCCAACGAGTTGTGCCAAAAGGGCATACCGGTCGTTCTTCTCGAAGCAGGTGAGCGTCAATCCACAGCAACCTTCATCAATGATGAATGGCCTTCGTTTCAACAGCTCTCCTGGGGCGATACACGCACGACGTCTGGCACTTGGCAGATCGCCAAGGACTTTCCCAATCTACCCGCCTGGATCTGCAAAACGGTGGGTGGCACCACCACTCATTGGGCCGGAGCAAGCATCCGCTTACAAGAACACGAGTTTCGCGCACGGCAGACTTACGGCGACGTAAAAGGAGCGAACCTGCTGGACTGGCCATTGACGTTGGCGGAACTGGAGCCCTATTACACCCGTGCCGAGGACAAGATGGGTGTCACTCGCACCAACGACATTCCCGGCCTGCCCGGCAACAACAACTTCCAAGTGATGTACAAC
>Ga0247814_10000683_pt1 | contig 24680 bp, 23 predicted proteins | sample UWRJL179409R1_FD_179947 | JGI IMG/M metagenome (GOLD analysis project Ga0247814, IMG submission 179947) | Plant litter microbial communities from Arlington Agricultural Research Station in Wisconsin, United States - UWRJ-L179-409R-1 | ecosystem: Environmental > Terrestrial > Plant litter >... | reverse complement strand
GTAAAATGGTTTGTAGAGGTTTTCGACCAGAATGACGAGTTGACTGCCGTCGCCACAATTCTCACGATGGTTCAGAAGAAATCGCCCTTTAGGGAAATTAATCGCGGCAATATTGATGAATACCTGACGAAATTAACCGTCAATCACAAAGCCAACTGGGGAACGATGACGCCGCAGCATATGGTGGAACACATGGAACAGCAATTTCATTACGCATCCGGAAAAAATCAGGATTTTGATATTTTTACGCCGGCAGAGCATCTCGATAAATGGCGTGAAACGATTTTTAACCACCGCGAGATGCCAATCGGGCATAAACATCCGATGATGAATAAGGATAGAAATGAAGATTTGGTTCACTCTGATTTAGCCGAAGCCAAACAAAAATTGATTGAAGCCTATGAAGCCTATGAAACATATTTTAAGGAAAATCCGGAAGCGAAAACAAAAAATATCGTCTTCGGTGAACTGGATAAGTTCCAATGGGATTTATTGAGCACCAAACATTTTAACCACCATTTTAAACAATTCGGAATTTTAGATTAGGAGCCGGGAACCTGCTGTCCGCTATATCTTTTGCGGCCTCCGCTGCGCTGCGGCCGCAAAAGGATACCGCTTCCATCAGGGCTAGGGCAAACAACAAATAAGAAACTACCAATGACTGAAGCATACGTTAAACAAGACATACAAGACAACATCGCCACAATCGAATTTTTTCATCCCGACCAGAATTCTCTGCCGGGAAAAATCCTCGCGCAATTGGCACAAACCATTACTGCTGCCGGCAACAACCCCGATGTCAGACTAATCATCCTCAAAAGCGGCGGCGACCGCACGTTTTGTGCAGGAGCCAGTTTTAAAGAGTTGATAACCATCAATGACGCCGAAACCGGAAAAATATTCTTCTCCGGATTTGCAAATGTCATCAACGCCATGCGCCAATGCCCGAAATTCATCATCGGAAGGATACAGGGCAAAACTGTCGGCGGCGGAGTAGGAATAGCAGCAGCAACCGATTATTGCATGGCAACAAAATTTGCGGCGATTAAATTAAGCGAACTCAACGTAGGTATCGGGCCATTTGTAGTTTCCCCTGCTATCGAAAGAAAAATAGGTGTTTCGGCCATGTCGCAGATTGCCATTGATGCCAATAATTTCTATGAAGCCGAATGGGCAAGGAGCAAAGGATTGTTTGCCAATGTCTACGAAAGCATAGAAGAAATGGATGCTGCCATCGCAATTTTTGCCAAGCAGTTATGTAATTATAATCCCGAAGCGATGCTGGAAATGAAAAAAATCTTTTGGAAAGGCACAGATGACTGGGACAATTTGCTTGCAGAACGAGCAGCTATCAGTGGCAGATTGGTACTGTCGGATTTTACAAAAGAAACACTCAGGAAGTTCAAATAGTCTTAATATCTATAGCGCAGCGTTTCCAAAGCGCAGCGTGTCTAACAGTCTAAAAATGATTTACGAATTCAAAGGATTTATTCCCGTTATTCACGAAAGCAGTTTCATTCATCCTCAAGCTGCGGTTACCGGAAATGTCATTATCGGGAAGGACGTATATGTTGGTCCGGGCGCGGCGATTCGTGGTGATTGGGGCGGAATCGTGATTGAAGATGGTTGTAATATTCAGGAAAACTGTACCATTCACATGTTTCCGGGAAAGCATATCAGGTTAAAAGCGGGCGCGCATATCGGACATGGAGCGATCATTCACGGTGCCAACATCGGGCGCAATTGCCTTGTCGGAATGAATGCCGTCATTATGGACGATGTTGATTTAGGTGACGAATGTATCGTGGGTGCGCTGACTTTCATTAAAGCAGGAATGCAGATCCCAAACCGCAAAATGGTCGTTGGCAATCCGGCCGTAATCATAAAAGACATCAGCGATGAAATGATTGCCTGGAAAACCAAAGGAACTGAGCTGTATCAAAAACTGCCGAAAGAATTATACGAAACACTAAAAGCAGTCGAACCATTACGGGAAATTCCGGAAAACCGTCCAACCCAGGAAGCATTTTACAAAACATTGGAAGAATTTAGAAAAAAATAGGTCGAATGTCCAATGTCGAAAGCCGAACGAGACTCGACAAAATGGACTTCCACCATTAATAATATTAAAAAACAGAAAGCCTTAGTTAACGAAAGTTCGTTTGACATAGACGTTCAACATTAGACATGAAAATAGAATTTAAAATGCCCAAAATGGGCGAAAGTATCTACGAAGCAACCATCATCAACTGGCTGAAGAATGTCGGCGATACTATTGATGCCGAAGAAGCAATACTTGAAGTGGCGACCGATAAAGTAGACAGCGAAGTGCCTTCTCCTGTAAATGGAGTAATCACAGAAATCCGTTTTGGCAAAAATGATGTGGTAAAAGTGGGTGTCGTTTTGGCATTGATTGAGACTGACGGAAAAACTGCGGGTAAGAAAATCACGATTGGAAAAACCGAGGAAAAGCTTCAGAAACCGATAACCGACAACCGACAACCGACAACCATCAACCCAAATCCAACAGCAGACAACCGACAACCAAAATCTAATCCCGACGCATTTCTCTCGCCATTGATCATCAGCATTGCGCAAAAAGAAAACCTTTCGCTTGAAGAAGTGCAATCGATACAAGGCTCAGGAGCAGAAGGACGAATTCAGAAAAGCGACGTTTTCAACTATCTGAAGAACCGGAAATATCCAATCAAAAGCAATCCGGCAACCGACAGCCGACAGCCGACGACCCATTATTCAAAACCAGTTATCCAATACACCGAAGGCAAAGACCGCATCGTCGAAATGGACCGCATGCGCAAAATAATAGCCGACCATATGGTGTATTCCAAACAAACGGCACCGCACGTCACTTCTTATATTGAAGTGGATGTAACTAATTTGGTCCAATGGAGAAATGAAAACAAAGACCGGTTTTTTGACAAGCACAAAGAGAAATTGACATTCACACCCATTTTTGTTGGCGCTGTCGCGAAAGCCATTCAGGATTTTCCTATGATCAATGTTTCCGTCGATGGAAAAAACATTGTGGTGCATGCAGATATCAACATCGGGATGGCGACCGCGTTACCAAGTGGCAACCTGATTGTTCCTGTTGTAAAAAATGCCAATGAAAAGAGTCTGTCGGAACTTGCCAAAAACGTCAATCACCTGGCAGAAAGTTCGCGAAACAACAAATTAAAACCAGATGAGGTTCAGGGCAGCACTTTTACAATTTCCAACGTTGGCACTTTTGGAAGCCTTATGGGTACACCAATCATCAACCAACCTGAAGCCGCGATTCTGGCTTTGGGAATTATCAAGAAAAGGGCAGAAGTCATCACCACGGGAAAAGGTGATGAAATCGCAATCCGCAGTATGATCTATCTGTCGCTATCGTTCGACCACCGCGTGGTTGACGGATTTTTAGGAGGTTCGTTCCTGCGGAAAATCGGCGATTACTTAGAGCAATTTGACACCAATACGACTATATAAATCAGCATTATGGCATACAATATTAAAGAAACCATCCATTCTACTTCACGCGCGAAGGAAATCAATATCAACAATATTCCAATGGGAATTGCTTTTACTGACCACATGTTTATTTGCGATTACGAAAACGGGCAATGGAACCATCCGCGGATTCAGCCTTTAGAGGCGATCCCAACACATCCGGCAGCTATGGCTTTACATTATGGCCAGGCTATTTTCGAAGGGTTGAAGGCAACATTAGGAAAAGATAAAACGCCATTATTGTTTCGCCCTGACCAAAATGCAAAACGATTGAATTTTAGTGCCGACAGAATGGGGATGCCCGCATTTCCGGAAGATTTATTTATTGAAGGATTGAAGCGGTTGGTCGCCATTGAAAAAGACTGGATTCCGTCTCAGGAAGGAAGCGCGCTCTATTTAAGGCCATTTATGTATGCCGATGAGGCTTTTATCGGAATGCGTGCTGCCACAAAATATAAGTTTATCATTTTTGCCTCGCCTTCAGGACCATTTTTTAGTAAGCCGATTAAATTATGGGCAGAAACCCAGTACATACGTGCGGCCAATGGCGGCACGGGAGAGGCAAAAGCAGCCGGGAATTACGCCGCGGCCATTCGCCCGACAGAAATGGCAAAAGCCAAAGGATACGACCAGGTGTTATGGCTTGACTCAAGAGAATTCGAATATGTGCAGGAATGCGGAACGATGAATATTTTCTTTAAAATCGCCGGAAAATTCATAACGCCCGATCTTAATGGTTCGGTTTTAAGTGGCATTACAAGACTGAGTGTGATTGATTTGCTGCGCGATAAAGGTTTTGAAGTGACGGAAAGGCCTATTTCAATGACGGAAATTGTTGAGGCATTTAACAACGGCACTTTGGAAGAAGCTTTTGGAGCAGGAACAGCAGTTTCCATTGCCCCTGTTGAAGAAATAGGATATAAGAATATGAAAATTACATTCCCTAAAGAAGCGCCTGTCGGGAAAGAGATTAAGGCCGAAATGGATGGGATTAAAACTCAAAAGCAATTGGACCGATTTGGTTGGATAGTGCCTGTTGATGGTTCGGCTGCGCAGCCCGGATAGAGCCGGCATCCTTTTTAAGGATTGGCCTGAAGCGCAGCGAAAAGCCAATCCTTAAAAAGATAAAGGTGAAAGCCGGAATTGTCTGCAATAATAATCATTAACAGGAACCAGATGTAAAGTCAGGTGCGTGCAAGATCAAATATGGAAGTTTTAGAAAAGAAATTGAATAAGATCATTTTAGAAAAAGCATTTGCCACCATGGCGACTGCGAAAGCGATGACGGAATTGTATGAGGAGAATTTCAAGGCAGTATCCAAATACGTGCATGCCACTTCACGCGGGCATGAAGCGATCCAGATTGCTTTGGCCATGCAGTTATTGCCGCAGGATTATGCTTTTCCCTATTATCGGGATGATGCGATGCTGCTTGGAATCGGAATGCAGCCTTATGACCTGATGCTGCAGTTGATGGCGAAGAAAGACGATCCGTTTTCAGGCGGAAGAACGTACTATTGCCACCCGAGTTTAAGGGATGCCGATAAGCCAAAAATTCCGCACCAGTCTTCCGCGACCGGCATGCAGGCCATTCCGGCGACTGGAGCCGCAATGGGTTTTTGGTATAAGGAAACAATCGGGATTGAAGATAAGAATGAAAAAAAACCTATTGTTGTATGTTCGCTCGGCGATGCCTCTGTAACAGAAGGTGAAGTTGCCGAAGCCTTCCAGATGGCTGCATTGAAACAGCTGCCCATCTTATATTTAGTGCAGGATAACGGCTGGGATATTTCGGCGAACGCCAAAGAAACGCGGGCCCAAAATGCGTTTGATTATATAAAAGGGTTTCACGGTATCGAAGCCGTTTCTATTGATGGCGCAAATTTTACCGAAAGTTACCTGACCATACAACGGATATTAGAAATAATGCGGACAGAAAGACGACCGTTTTTAATACATGCCAAAGTGCCTTTGCTGAATCACCATACTTCGGGCGTAAGGATGGAATGGTACCGTGACGATTTGGACGAAGCCAGATTGCGTGATCCTTTCCCGGTTTTGCAACAGCAGTTGAGCAATGCCGGATTCACAGTTTCGGCGATTGAAAAAATTAGTACAGCCGCGGTTTCAAAAGTCCAGGGTGATTATGAAAAAGCTTTACAGGCAGAAGATCCGAAGCCGGAGGATTTATTTACGCATGATTTCGCCCCAACGCCGATTACTGAAGAAAAAGGTGAACGCAATCCCGAGAGAGCAGAAAAGGTTGTCATGGTCGATTGTGCCCTGTTTGCAGTTGAAGAATTGATGCGTGAAAATAAAGAATGTTTATTATATGGACAGGATGTTGGCGGACGATTGGGTGGCGTATTTCGTGAAGCGGCGACGCTGGCGCAGAAATTTGGTGACAACCGTGTTTTCAATACGCCCATTCAGGAAGCCTTTATTGTGGGTTCAACTGTTGGAATGTCGGCAGTAGGTTTAAAGCCCATTGTTGAGGTACAGTTTGCAGATTACATTTGGCCCGGCTTGAACCAGTTATTTACCGAGCTCAGCCGTTCCTGTTATTTAACCAATGGAAAATGGCCGGTGAGTATGGTTTTGAGAGTGCCTATAGGTGCTTATGGAAGTGGTGGGCCATATCATTCTTCTTCTGTAGAAAGTGTGCTGACCAATATTCGCGGCATAAAAATAGCCTATCCAAGCAATGGCGCCGATTTGAAAGGGTTGCTCAAAGCTGCTTATTATGACCCAAATCCGGTTGTGATCTTAGAGCATAAAGGTTTATACTGGTCCAAAGTAAAAGGAACAGATATGGCGCGCATGAATGAACCTGCCGAAGATTATGTGCTGCCATTTGGCAAGGCCAATGTGGTGCAGGAAGTATGGCAGCAGGAAGAAAATGAAACGATTTCAGTAATCACTTACGGAATGGGCGTTCATTGGGCGCTGAATGCATCGGCAGATATTAAGGAAAAAGTTGAAATAATCGATTTACGGACATTGTATCCGTTGGATGAAGCAGCAATTTTGCAATCGGTAAAAAAAACAAAGAAGTGCCTGATTGTGACGGAAGAACCGGTGAATAACTCTTTCGCCAGAAGTTTAGCCGGAATGATTCAGGAACAATGTTTTAAATATCTGGATGCACCGGTAATGGTAATTGGTTCAGAAAACATGCCTGCGATTCCGTTGAACACTGTCCTGGAGCAAACAATGATTCCATCGGTGGAGAAAGTGAGGGTGAAGATAGAGGAGTTGTTGAATTATTGATTGGTATCGATTTAATAAAATAAAAAAACCGTAGTTTTAGTGCTACAGTTTTTTTATTGCTTTAATTTATTTCTTCGCCTGCGGTGGATATTGTTCGAAGATTTTCGTCACAAAGTTTTTGATGACCTCATCTTTTTTATTCACATTTTGTGTAAGGAATCCCGATCCTGTTCCCTGCCAGATCAATTCTTTCTTTTTGGCATCAATCAGGTCAATCGTGAGCACGCCTTCTGTAGAAGTGGAAACGGAAGTATTACCGCCCCAATAGGGGTTCCATCCAAATCCCCATCCATAACCATAACCGGCATAAAATTGATTCACGTTGACATTTTTCTCCGATTTAGTGTTGATGTTCACCCACAAATCAGGAGTTTCACTTTTGGTAAATCCTTTTGCAGCCATTGTTTCTTCTATGGAACGAAGGATTCTTTTTTTATCCAGATCAGATATTTCAACTTTGTCAATTCCTGTTTTGTAGAACGCATAGGTTTTGTAAGCAGCGAAATTGGCGGTTTTGTCATAATCTGAATTTACCCTTACCGAGCAGCATGAAGATACTACGAAGAGTAATAACAGCGGTAGTAATTTGATTGTTTTCATAAACAGTTTTATTAAATAATTAGATTTTTAATTTCGGATTTGAAAACAAAATTAGAATTAGCGGAAGCGTTTCGTATTAAGATGTGCGAACCAAATGATCTAACTTTCCAACAATCCGTCCTCGACTATATTTGGGATGGTTACTTTTAACAAAGGCTGCGCTTCCATAGCTCTTTTGATAGCGAAGATGGCACCTTCATTTCTGGCCCAGTTCCTGCGTGCAATTCCGTTATTGACATCCCAAAAAAGCATGGATTCCAAACGTTTTGACGCGTCGGCAGAGCCATCAAGAACCATACCAAATCCTCCGTTAATAACCTCTCCCCAACCAACGCCACCGCCATTGTGAATGCTTACCCAGGTTGCTCCGCGAAAGCTGTCACCGATGACATTCTGAATGGCCATATCGGCAGTAAAACGGGAACCGTCGTAAATGTTTGAGGTTTCCCTGTAAGGCGAATCGGTTCCGGAAACATCATGATGGTCGCGGCCTAAAACGACATAGCCAATCCTGCCATCAGCAATGGCTTTGTTAAATGCTGAAGCGATTTTAATCCTTCCCTCAGCATCGGCATATAAAATTCTGGCCTGTGAGCCTACAACCAATTTATTGTCCTGCGCGCCTTTGATCCATCGGATGTTGTCCTGCATTTGCTGTTGGATCTCTGCCGGTGCAGTTTTGGACATTTCTTCTAAAACTTCGCTCGCAATGGCATCTGTCTTTTGTAAATCTTCAGGATTTCCTGAAGCACAAACCCACCGAAACGGACCAAATCCATAGTCGAAACACATCGGGCCCATTATATCCTGAACATAGCTTGGATACCGGAAATCTATTCCGTTGGAAGCCATGATGTCGGCACCGGCACGCGACGCTTCAAGTAAAAAGGCATTGCCGTAATCAAAAAAATAGGTTCCTTTTGCGGTGTGCCTGTTGATTGCTTCTGTTTGCCTACGCAAAGATTCCTGTACTTTCAGTTTGAAGAACTCCGGATTTTCGGCCATCATTTTGTTGGATTCATCAAACGGGATTCCGGCCGGATAATAACCGCCAGCCCAGGGATTGTGGAGTGAAGTTTGGTCAGAACCCAAGTCGATGTAAATATTTTCTTCGTCAAAACGTTCCCAGACATCCACAACATTGCCGAGGTAAGCGATAGAAACAGTTTCTTTATTGGCTTTGGCGAAAGCCACTCTTTCAACGAGTAGATTGATATCTTCTACCACTTCATTGATCCAGCCTTGAGAATGCCGTATGTGTGTAATTTTAGGATTGACCTCTGCGCAGACAGTAATGCAGCCCGCAATATTGCCTGCTTTTGGCTGCGCGCCACTCATGCCACCGAGTCCGGAAGTGACAAAAAGGCCACCTTCAGGACTGGTTTTTATTTTCCTGAAACCGTTTAAAACAGTAATCGTCGTTCCGTGGACGATGCCTTGCGGACCAATATACATATAACTTCCGGCCGTCATTTGGCCATATTGGGAAACGCCAAGCGCGTTGAATTTTTCCCAATCATCCGGTTTTGAATAGTTGGGAATCATCATTCCGTTAGTCACTACTACTCTTGGCGCCTCTTTGTGCGAAGGGAACAATCCCATTGGATGGCCGGAGTACATCGCTAAGGTTTGCTCTTCGGTCATTTCTGACAGGTATTGCATGGTGAGTAAATATTGCGCCCAGTTGGAAAAAACAGCGCCGTTTCCGCCGTAAGTGATCAATTCATGCGGATGCTGCGCCACTGCATCATCAAGATTGTTCTGGATCATGAGCATGATGGCTTTGGCTTGTTCACATTTTCCGGGGTAATCGGAGATAGGACGTGCGTATATTTTATAATCGGGACGAAAACGGTACATGTAGATGCGGCCGTATGTTTCCAATTCTTCAGAAAATTCCCTAATCAATTCTTTATGGTGCTGTGGTTCGAAATAGCGCAGGGCATTGCGCAACGCTAGTTTTTTTTCTTCGGGTGACAGGATTTCCTTGCGTTTGGGCGCGTGGTTGATTTCGGGTTCGTAAGGTTTTGGATGGGGAAGCGTTGGTGGAATTCCCTGTTGGATCTGTTCTTTAAAAGTCATATCTTGAATTGGTATTTATAGCTTGTTTAGTGGTTGCGTTAGGGATTGAGGCGGTATCCTCGCAGTGCAACGGAGAGATAAAGCCGAAAGCGCGACCCGAAGGGAAACGCCCTGATCATTTTTTTTGTGTTCCTGTTTTTTTGTCAAATCCGTAAGGGCAATGCCGGCAGCCGCTGCGACAGCAATAGCCGCGTTTGAGATGGTATTTTTCGGTGAAACATTTATAGCCTTCGGGCGTGTAATAGAAATCTTCGCCTTCGACCGGTTTATTTTCGTTATTTTGTCCCTGCATAGGTACAAATTTAAAACTTTAGTGGGAATGTTGCTTATCGTATCGAAATATTTACTGCCAAAAGGATATCGTGGCATCACGTTGTTTCCATTTGTGATCGTAAGGGAGAAAAAAGACAGTGAAGACCAAGTGGTAATTAATCATGAGAAAATTCATTTGCGACAACAATTGGAAATGCTGGTGTTGTTGTTTTATCTTGTTTATTTTTTGGATTTTATGGTGCAGATTATCCGTTATCGCAATAAATATGAAGCCTATAGGAACATTTGTTTTGAAAGAGAAGCGTATGAAAACGAAAAAGACCTGGATTATTTAAAGTCGAGGCCTTTTTGGAGGTTTTTGAAATATTGTTGATTGTTATTTTTGGTTTACAGCTTCTATTGTTTTTGGTTCTGTTGGAGCGGAAATCGCCTTTACGCCTTTATAGTATTTTGCGGTGTGTAGGGAATTAGTGTTTTCTGAAGCAGTTGCGATTTGCGAAGGTGTTGCAGGTTTTGCCTCTCCGTATTTTCTTTTCAGGAGTGCCGGAGGCGTTTCGGCAACGAGTTGATCTGCGTCGGGTTGTTTAGCCATTACGCCAATATATTGTTTAGGAAGACCTGCAGATTTTTCCTGTGACATTTTGGTCTGAGAAAAACTGCAGAAGAATACAAGTAACAAAGAAACTGTAAATAAATTTTTCATATACTTTTAGCGTTTGAGGATTGTCACCGTGAGTTCTCCTTGTAAAACAGAACTTGTATTGCCGCCCACTATTGCGGTTGCACCTTGCGCGCTGCCCGCAGCCGCAATTCCAAAAGTGTGACTGCCCGGAGCCAGAATGAATGTCTGTTTCATAGAAGCATAGCTAATTACTCCTGTAACTGCTGCGTTGTTCATGGAAACCGTTCTTTGAACGGCACTATCGGCAGGAAATACTCCATTTACAGTAATTCCGATATCTGTAGCCGAATAACCTGTGGCAGAAAGAGAATTGGTAGCCATTCCGATGTCAGCGGCGACAAGGACATAGCAATTGGGTGGAATTGTAACAGTTACAGGGAATCCGGGAATATAGGTTGATCCGGTAAATGCTCCTATCGCTGTTGCGCCAGTAGAAAAATAAGTGGTAGAACTTTGCCCGCCGGTCGTCATGCTGTTCCACGCTGCTCCGTCCCAATAATAATATCCGGGATAAACAGCAGTAGCTCCGGAACTGGCACTCGCCGTATTATAAACTAATGCGCCTGTCGCGGGTGTTGCAATTGTAGCCACATTTGTCGCTGAAAGCGCCACATTTGGAGCTTCTATGGCTTTATTGGTAATAGAAGACATGTCGAGTATTGATGAACCTGTAGGTGTAGTTCCAATTCCTACATTTCCTGTCGCATCTATTCGTATTCTTTCCGTTCCTGCGGTTGAAAAATTCAGCTCATCGGCAGCGGAACTAAAGATACCTGTATTTTGATCACCCTGGAAAGAATAGGCAGGCAAGGCGCCGGTTCCTAGAGAATAAGATTGCAATTGACCACTGTTGGTATGAGAGATGTTCCATCTGTCGGTGCTGTTTGTTTTGAAACGGATGTCCTGCGTATCCGTAGTTCCTATGAAATTTGTTCCTGCGTTTGTGCCGAGATTTCCGGTGAGTGCCCAATTGTTGTTTCCGGTGGTTAGTTGGATCCATTGTGCTCCACTCCAATAATAGTAGCCATTAGGCGCAAAACCTGTATTGTATACCAGTAAGGAAACGGCTGGCGCAGTAATGGTAGCCGTGTCTGTGATGTTGCTTAAATTGATACGGGGAATTAACAAGCCGCTATTGGTGGCGCTAACATCCAATGCAGATGATAGTGACGGATTGGTGGTGCCTATTCCCACTTGGGCGTGAGTAATGTTTAAACACAATAAAAACAGAATTGAAATTGCTTTAAACAAAATGTTTTCGGAGTTTGGTTTTGAATTCTCCATAAAAAAATAATTTAGGGTGATAAAGCTATATATATTTTGTTAAATAGATGAATACTTTTGTTCATATTATTCATCAAGTCGATGAAGTGTTTGATAAATTCGACAAACAGCAATGTTGATAATTTTATGGTCTTTTTTATAGATTCTGTCAGGGCATTTTAATATTTATTTTTATATTTAGCGTCTAAAATTATGATTATGAGAAAGTTTACTTTGTGTTTGTCAATTATATCAGCGGTTCTATTTTGTCACAATATTTCTGCGCAATTATTTGTCAGCAATAGTAGTTATATATACAACAAAGGAACTTATGTTTACGTGAAGGGAGACGTTGAGTTGAGAGATGCAGCCAGTAATTTGTATTTGAGAAATGAAGGTCAACTGTTACAGGCGGGAACAACTGTAAATGGAACTAATAAAGGAAATGGAAATTTGTCTGTTTTTCAGGAAGGAACGGCCAATAATTATGCTTATAATTACTGGTGCGCGCCGGTTGGTGTTCCTCAAGGAGCCACTGTAGGGAATAGTGTTTTTGGCATAAACCAAATTAAAAGACCTTCCGGATTAACTTCAATAGGTGGCCAAAGTTATATTCCGGGATATGATGGAGTGTCAACAAATACTACTCTCGCTATTTCAAGCTATTGGATTTATAAATATATTACAGGAAATGACTATTCAAACTGGATTCAGGTTGGACTGGCGAATTCAATTGCGCCGGGTGAAGGATTTACAATGAAAGGTGTTTCCGGGACTGATAATACAGATGTTGGAGAAGCAACACTAAATAATACCGGAAATAATCAACGCTATGACTTTAGAGGAGTTCCAAATGAAGGTACTATTGGAATTATGGTAAACAACCTCGGTGCTGCATATCCCAGCTCGACCTTAACCGGAAATCCATATCCGTCAGCAATCAATTTAAATTTGTTTTTATTGGAAAATAGTGGCTATGTTGTAGACTATATTACTGGTGCCTATGCTCCTAGTGGTGCTGCTACAAATGTTATTACCGGAACTGCATATTTTTGGGAGCAAAGGAAAACACCGGCACCAACGTCGCATGTTCTAACGCAATATGTTGCAGGATACGGAGAATATGTTGCAAACGGTGCGACTGCATTTAGCCCGGGAACTTATAATAATGCTACATGGAATACATTCAATCCTGACGGAACAGTAAATGTTGCAGGCGGAGGTTCAGGAACAGGAAGATACAAAAGGATGTTCGCTCCGGTCGGACAAGGATTTTTAGTTAACGGTATTGTGGCCGGAACTGCGCAAATGAAAAATTTGTACCGTACTTTTGTGAAAGAAAGTTCAGGAAATTCTGAATTTGAAAGAACGGCAGTCAATTCCCAGAATTTTAGCGATTCGCGTGATCCTAATACAATTCAGACAAGTGCCAATAACTGGAGTGAAATTCCAAACGTTGCAGGGGTAGATTACACGAAGTTTTCTAAAGACGAAGTGCCGCAGATTAAAATCCATACCATATTAAACAATGAATTTACAAAGGAAATAACACTTGCATTTAATCCAATTAGTACTGACGGATATGATTCTGCTATGGATGGTGCCGCAAGTGCGACAAACTTACCAAATGATGCTTATTTTCCATTGAACAATTCTTATTTTTCTATATCTACAATTCCTTTCAGTCTTGAAAAAAGAATTCCGATAGCTTTTAAAAGTGCGACAACTACTAATTTTAAAGTAAGTGTAGGAGAAATAATCAATTTTGAAGGTGCTGAAAATATCTATCTTCATGATAAGGTTTCGGGAATGTATTACGATATTAAAAACAGCACGCACGAAATGGTACTTCCGGCAGGAACAAACACTACACAATATGAGATTACCTTTATAAATGGATTGTTGGGTACGCCAAATATAGCTGCGAATGCTTTTGATTTGGTTCAGAACAATGTATCTCATATGCTTACTATTGCAAATCCAAAATTGATGGATTTAAAATCGGTAGCATTATATGATATTACTGGAAAATTAATTTTTAGCAAAACAAATCTTGGAACGGAAAATCGTTATGAATTTTCTACATCAGGGATTAGTGATTCGGTTTATATCATAAAAATAATTACCGCTGATGATAAGGACTTCTCTAAAAAGGTAACGATATACAACGGAAAGTAAATCAATTCAAATAGTTAAAAAGCAACCTTTATGGTTGCTTTTTTTTTGGAAATGTGATTATTCCAATTGTAGTTCCTGTAAATTTGCAGAAATTCTTTTTTTGGAAACCAACAATCATATTATTCTGTTCCCTTCATCGCAAATAGATCTATCTATCAAGCGCGAAGACCTGATTCATCCTTTGATTTCAGGAAATAAATTCCGAAAATTGAAATACAATTTAGCCGAATGCAAAAAGCAAAGACTTCAAAAGATGCTAACTTTCGGAGGTGCATTTTCAAATCATATAGCCGCTGTTGCCGCTTTAGGCCAAGAGTATGAGATTGAAACTATCGGGATTATCAGAGGAGAGGAATTATCTAAAAACTGGCACCAAAATCCCACCTTGCAATTTGCAGCTGATTGCGGAATGCAATTGGATTTTATTTCAAGAGAAGAATACACCCACAAGAATACAGAAATCTTTATAAAGAAATTAATTGAAATACATGGTGATTTTTATCTTCTCCCCGAAGGTGGTACAAATGGACTGGCAATTAAAGGATGTGAAGAAATTCTAACCGGGCAGGATGCTGCTTTTGATTATATCTGTTGTGCGGTAGGAACTGGCGGAACTATTTCAGGAATAATCAATAGCATAAAACCACATCAGAAAGTTTTAGGTTTTCCAGCATTAAAAGGAGATTTTTTAAAAGAAGAAATTCGTAAATTCGCCCACAACGACAATTGGACGCTAATTGAAGGTTATGATTTTGGAGGATACGCGAAAATAAACACAGAATTAATTGACTTTATCAATCGGTTTTATAAAGAAACTACAATTCCATTAGATCCGGTTTATACGGGAAAGATGGTTTTTGGCGTTATAGATTTAATCCGAAAAGGTTATTTTCCAAAAGATTCTAAAATTTTAATGATTCATACTGGTGGCATTCAGGGAATCCGTGGAATGAACCTTAGATTAAAAAATATTAAACTACCCCTAATAGATTATCCATGATTAAGAAATTCGTATTTTTTGTTATTGTAATTGTTTTCGTTGGCTGTAATTCTTCCCAGTCTGTTGTAAGGACTTCAAAACCGGTTTACAGAAAGCCAAGTACTACCGTTACCAGAGCTGCTAAAAAGCCAGTTCCTACAAGGCAGGCTTCTAAGTCAACGACACAAAAACCAGTGGTTACAAGAAAACCTAATGCTGCCAAAACACTACAGCAAAATCCAGACATCAGGAAAATAGAAGAGAACTATGAGTCGGCTAAAGAGCCAAACAAATCTTCCAGCAACGAAACAGTATATTCTAAAAGCGAAATACTTGAAGCTACAACAAGGGTTAAGGTGACTACCGCAATGGTAATGGATTATATCGCACAATATAGGGATATTGCAAAAAGCAATATGAACCAATACGGAATCCCTTCAAGTATTATTTTAGGACAGGGAATTCTAGAATCTGGTGCAGGAACCGGACCATTGAGTGTTTTGGCCAATAACCATTTTGGTATAAAGTGTCATAAAGAATGGACGGGTCCAAGTGTAAAATATGATGATGATGAAGCACAGGAATGTTTCAGGAAATACGAAGTGTCCGGTGAATCGTATAAAGACCATTCACTGTTTTTAACCAGTAGGCCAAGATATGCCGGTTTGTTTCAACTGGGTAAAGATGATTATAAAATGTGGGCCAGAGGGCTAAAAGATGCCGGTTATGCTACTGATCCAAAATATCCCGAAAAATTAATCGGAATCATCGAACGCTATCAGTTAAATAAATATGATGCCGAAGTCTTGGGCAATCCTTTTTTACCTATTAATAATATTCCGATAAGCATTCCGGATCCTAATGCTCAGGCTGAGCTTTACCAAGTAAATCAAGGCGATACTTTGTACTCTATTTCGAAGAAATTCAATATAGCGATTGATGACTTAAAAAGCAAAAATGACATTAAGGACAATGCGATTTCTATAGGGCAAAGCCTTAAAATAAAATAATCTTATGTTGTATCAAAGAAGCAGTCAGCTCTTCGCTGAAGCGGAAAAAGTAATTCCGGGTGGCGTAAATTCTCCTGTCCGTGCATTCAAAGCAGTGGGAGGAACGCCAATTTTTGTTAAAAGCGCTAAAGGTGCTTATTTATATGACGAAGATGGAAACCGGCTAATCGATTACATCAATTCATGGGGTCCGATGGTACTGGGCCATGCTTTTGAACCTGTTGTCAATGCAGTGATTGAACGGGCTAGACTGGGCACTTCTTTCGGTATGCCTACTGCACTGGAAACTGAGATCGCCGCTTTGGCAGTTTCAATGGTTCCCAATATTGACAAAATCCGATTTGTGAATTCAGGCACCGAAGCCTGTATGAGTGCTATAAGGTTAGCACGTGGCTATACCAAAAAAGATAAAATCATCAAATTCGCCGGCTGCTATCATGGCCATTCCGATTCTTTTCTTATACAGGCGGGAAGCGGCGCTGTAACTTTCGGAACACCCAATAGTCCCGGAGTGACAGCCGGAACAGCAAAAGACACTTTGCTTGCGCGTTACAATGACCTTGAAAATGTTGCTGCTTTAGTCCGCGCCAATAAAGATGAAATAGCGGCGATAATAATTGAGCCTGTAGCAGGGAATATGGGCTGTATTCCACCAGCTGATGGGTTTTTAGCAGGTTTGCGTCAGTTGTGCACAAATAATGGAATTCTGCTGATTTTCGACGAAGTAATGACGGGATTCCGGCTTGCTAAAGGTGGCGTGCAGGAACTGTACAATATCAAAGCCGATATCGTAACTTTTGGAAAAGTAATTGGCGGCGGACTGCCGGTTGGTGCTTTTGCAGCCAAATCTGAAATCATGGATTATCTGGCGCCTCTTGGACCTGTTTATCAGGCCGGTACTTTGTCGGGAAATCCTATTGCCATGGCAGCCGGATTGGCAATGCTAAAAGCCTTGAATCAGGATCCGGCGGTATTTGAAAGGCTCGAAGAAAAAACAGCCTATCTCGAAAAAGGCATACGGCAGGTATTGGATGAAGAGAGTATTGATTTTACAATTAACCGCATTGGATCAATGATTTCTGTACATTTTGATGCATCCCCTGTAATCGATTTTCAGACTGCTGCAAAAGGCGATAATGAAAAATTCAGGAAATTCTTTCACGGATTGCTTAAAGAAGGAGTTTACATAGCGCCTTCCGCATATGAAACATGGTTCATTACAGATGCGCTGACTTATGAAGATTTGGATTTCACCATCAACGCGATTCGTAAAGTAGCAAAAACATTATAAAAAAAGCTCCCAAGTATTTGGGAGCTTTTTCTTAATGACAAACACTATCGGTTAGTGTGTTATCTTTTTTAACAATTCAGGATCAGCATCCAGTTGTTTTCTTTGGCTTTCATCAAGACCGGATAATATCTTGCCCGCAATCCTTTTGGAAATATCTTCTCTCTGCAAAGATGTTAAGCTTGGGTTAGATAATTTCTCATGTTTCATTACCATAAGTGTATACATGTCTTTTTTAAAACTGCCACTAATAGTTACTTTTTCAATTAATGCGGAAACATCTTTCTTGGCCAGTTCTTCAATTGATGCTTTTTTATCCTGCGCGTTTGCAGATACGGTAAAAGCGAACAATAAAGTTACAACAGCTATGATTTTTTTCATGTGATGAAATTTAAATTAGGTAACCAAATCTAATCGATTTTTACCATATCTCAAAACTTTTTTTCTTATTCTTCCGATTTTGAGACTTTCTCCGCTTTTCTGTCAGTCCTGTTTCTCATTTTATCTTTTCTTTCCTGTTGCATTTTCTCCCATTTTGTGAATTGGTCTGGAGTGAGAATGGTTCTTACTTTTTGCTGAAGGGCAATTTCATCATCCAGCTTTTGACTTTTTTTAGCTGTGCGCTCTTCAGTAGTTATCGTTGCGCCTTTTTCTCTGTCAATTTTTCTTTGTTCAGCGGCAGCTTTTCTCTTTGCGGATTGCTCTGTGATGATGGCGCCAATTTCTTTTTGCTGTTTTTCATTCAGGCCCAATTCCAAGGTGAGTTTTTTCAAATGCAATTGGTCTCTTTCTTCAGGAGACAATTTAGCTATTTGCTGATTTTTAGAATCCATTTTGGCTTCTTGCGCATAAGTTGCTAATCCCACAACCAATAACACGGCTACTAATAATTTTTTCATTTTTTTAAATTTTAAATTGTAACGCTAAGACGTAAACTATTTGACAAGGTTTAAAGATATATAAAAATTAGGTTCAATTTAACATATCAATTTTATTTTTTGTTTTGTAAATTGCACTGTGAAAAAAATGGTGGTTATAATAGCTTTGCTGATGCTGGTCAAACCAGTAATTCCAGTAGCGGAATACATCATCAATTATGATTATATCTCCAAAGTGCTGTGTGTCAATAAAGAAAAGCCCATTATGCACTGTAATGGAAAATGCCACCTGATGCAAGAGCTCGCAAAAGCTTCCGAAAGCGAAAAGCCTGCTTCTTCCGATAAAAAAAGCAGTCAGCAACAATCCGAAATACTATTTTTTCAGGAAATCCCCACTTTCACAATTACAACCACAGCATTTAATACTGCGAGGAAAATTAGCAGCAGCTATTCCAATCTCTACACACATCTCAACGACAGCGCAATTTTCCATCCGCCTGTCTTTATTTCTTAATCCGGATTTAAGTATGCATACGCAAAGTCATTCGGCAAAAGCCTTATGGTTTATCACGCTATGCCAGTTTTAAAAATTAAGAAATATCAAAATGAAAAAAGCAATAAAATTTATAATAGCAATAGTAAGTATTGCAGCAACAGTGTCTTGTTCAAAAGACGACAATCCCATCACGCAAACTATCGGACAAGGCAATCTCAATGTAGAGTTCGATAACGTTTTTGACGGTGCAGATCTGATCCTTAATGCCCAAAGAAATACTACCTCACAGGGAGAGAAATTGAAAATCTCCGACGTGAAATACATCATCAGCAACATCACGCTCACCAAGGAAGACGGCGCCATTTTCACCTACCCAAAATCCTACTTTATCGTAAGTGAAGCCAAAGCAGCATCACACACACTTGAACTCACCAATATTCCGTCAGGAAATTACACCAAAATCACTTTCGGCATCGGTGTCGATGAAAACCAGTACAACGCCGGAGAAACCGTTCAGGGCGATTTCTTCGCCTATGCACAGGATGAAGAAATGGCCTGGTCATGGAGTGCGGGCTATAAGCACTTGCTTTTTGAAGGCTACTTTACCTCGCCAACGGTCTCTTCAGATACCCGTTTTATGGTACACACCGGGAAGTCGGGTGCCAATTATAATTACACTGATGTTACGTTGCAGTTTCCAGATGTTGCGTTGATCCGTCCAACAATCACACCCGATGTCCACATTTTTGCCGACGTTGCCAAAGTGATTGACGGTACCAACAAAATCAAATTATCAGACCAAAACACGGGCGGAATGGGCGCCATGATCATGTCGGGTGAACAACTATCTCTCATTACCGATAACTTGTCAGGCATGTTCAGGGTTGATCACGTTCACAACGATTAGAAGCAATTCCTGCTGTCCATTGCAAGTCCTCACTTCAAACGGCGTTTTTCCAAACCGGAAAATTAGCTTCCTTTGGTCGCTATTTTCCCGGCAGGAAAAACTGCCTTTTGAACTTGCGGGCTTTCCATTGCCATCAGGGCTAAAACATTCCGGTAATGAATAAGATAATCATAACAATTGTAGTATTGCTGCTTTTCAGTTGTTCCAAAGACAGCGAAAATGATGCAACCCAATACCAGGATATTCCCATAGTTTTTACAGTCCCCCAAAATTTCCCGGAACTGTCCTATGACCTGGAGCGCAATCCCATCACGCAAAAAGGCTTTGAACTCGGCAGAAAACTATTTTACGACGGGAGATTGTCTTCAGATGGGACGGTTTCCTGTGGTTTCTGCCACGAGCAGCGCCATGCTTTTACGCATCACGGACATACGGTAAGCCAAGGTGTTGGCGGCCAATCCGGGACACGCAATTCGCCAGCCATCCAAAATATGGCATTCCAGAATACATTCATGTATGACGGCGCAACCGATCATTTGGATTTGCAACCGATTATTCCGCTTACAAGTCCGATGGAAATGAACGGCAGCCTTTCGCAGATCGTAGCAATGATAAAGGCTGATCCCGATTACCAAAAGCTATTTGCGACAGCTTTCCCCGGAAAACCGATCAATACAGAGAACATGCTCAAAGCGATGAGCCAATTCCTGGTGATGGTTACATCATCCAATTCTAAATTTGACAAATTCCGAAGAAATGAAATTGGTGGGATTTTTACTTCCGAAGAGCAACAAGGCTATGCCATTTTTAACCAAAAATGCGCTTCGTGCCATGCTACTGATTTGTTTACGGACCATTCTTTTCGCAATAACGGACTTCCGGTTAATCCTCTTGTCAATGATGAAGGCCGTTATCGCGTAACTCTCGATCAAGGCGACAAGTATAAATTCAAGGTTCCAAGCCTTCGAAATATTGAAAAGACCGCGCCTTATATGCATGATGGCCGGTTTTTTACGCTCGAAGCCGTTCTCAACCACTACAATTCCGGAGTGATAAATACAGCTACACTTGATCCTAGCCTCAATAACAATGGCGCACTTGGAATCCCTTTATCGCAAACTGAAAAAAACAAAATCATCGCTTTTCTAAAAACACTAACCGATACGCAGTACCTCACCGATAGCCGCTTTTCGGAATAAATACAAATCCAATCATGAAAAAAATAATCTTCTTGTTGCTTTTTACCTGTCAATTCGCTAATGCTGCGGTCAAAGATTCTATAGTCACTAAAAATCCTTTTGCAAGATACTTTGCCTTTCCTGAAGAAGATGATTGCGATGCCTGCGGCTGTTCTGCAAGTGGTGGCAGTATGGGTTTTTCGTCTATGCTGAATGCTAATTTTATAGGCATCCGTTATTTCAATCAGCAATATAAGGCTACTGATGGATTATACAGCAATTCGCCCTGGTACAAAGAAAATTACAATACAGTTCAGGTTTGGGCAAGAATCCCTATAACAGAGCGCATACAGGTGTCAGCCTTACTGCCTTACCATCACAACTCCCGGGAAACTGCTACTGGCGAACAATCTATTTCGGGAATTGGCGATATGACGATTCTTGGGATGTATCAATTGTACCAAACCCACAGGGATAGTACTTTTCTCGTACACACATGGCAAGCAGGAGCAGGAGTGAAAGCACCGACCGGGAAATATGACAGGAACAATAACGGCAGCGTGAATCCGAGTTTCCAGCTGGGTACAGGAAGTTGGGATTATCTTCTGGCGACAGAATATGTAATTAGAAGAAAACAATTCGGATTCAATACGATGCTGAACTATGTCATCAAAACCGAAAACAGTAAATGGTATCGCTTCGGGAACCAGTTCAATTATGCCGGGACTTTTTTCTGGCTGTATGAAAAAGACAGTTATTCATTTGCGCCACAATTAGGTTTTGCGGGCGAGACGTATGAAAATAATTACCAGTATACCAAAAGAGTAAGGGATACTTCTGGCGATATTGTCTTTGGAAAATTGGGCTTTGAACTCGGGAAAGACCGCTTCTCACTCGGTGCCAATACCATGCTTCCCATCAACCAAAACCTGACGGGAGGAAAAGTGGAAGCCAATTACCGCTGGAGCGTCAATTTGAATTATAGCTTATAAAAAAAGGAACTCTCAAGAGTTCCTTTTTATTTTTTAGTATGAAAAATTAATCCACCAGTTCTACAGTTTTAAAATCACCATCAACTGATACTTTTACGAGGCCATATTTAGATAGGCCTTTCATCGCTGAATCCCATTTTTTGCCGCTGAGTTCTGTTTTTACTTTTAACATGCCCAGATCCATTCGGTTTTCATTGGTCTTCAAAAGTGCAACAATCAGTTTTTCTTCGTCTTCCAGTTGAATTTCCGCCTGTTTTTTTTCCGGACGCATCTGAGGAAAGAACAGTACTTCCTGAATGGAAGCATTGTTGGTAAGAAACATAATGAGACGGTCCATCCCAATTCCAAGCCCTGAAGTGGGCGGCATGCCATATTCCAGTGCGCGAAGAAAATCCTCGTCAATAAATTCAGTTGCCTCATCATCGCCTTTTTCCGATAACAGCATCTGGTGTTCAAAACGCTCCCTTTGGTCTATCGGGTCGTTGAGCTCAGAATAAGCATTCGCTATTTCCTTGCCGCAAACCATCAGTTCAAATCGCTCAGTAAGTTCAGGATTGTCCCGGTGTTGTTTGCAAAGTGGTGACATTTCTTTAGGATAATCGGTAATAAAGGTAGGCTGTATAAAATTGCCTTCGCATTTCGCGCCGAAAATCTCATCAATCAGCTTTCCTTTGCCCATTGTGGCATTCACTTCAATACCCATGTTTCTGGCAGCATCAAACAATTCAGCTTCGCTTTTTCCGGAAATATCAAAGCCCGTATATTGCTTAATCGCGTCGGTCATTGTAACCCTGGCGTATGGTGCCTTAAAATTCACAGTGTTTTCTCCAAATGTTGTCTCCGAAGTGCCATTAACTGCTATTGCGCAATATTCAAGCAGGTTTTCGGTAAAAGCCATCATCCAGTTGTAATCTTTATAAGCAACGTAGATTTCCATTGCGGTAAATTCAGGATTGTGCGTTCTGTCCATTCCTTCATTACGGAAGTTTTTCGAAAATTCATACACACCTTCAAAACCACCAACGATCAGTCGTTTCAGGTACAATTCATTGGCAATACGCATGTATAGCGGGATGTCAAGCGAATTGTGGTGTGTAATAAAAGGACGTGCAGCCGCGCCACCCGGAATGGGCTGCAAGACCGGAGTTTCCACTTCGAGATAGCCTTTGTCATTGAAAAAGCTTCGCATGGCGTTAAACAGTTTCGTCCGTTTAATAAACGTAGCTTTTACGTGGTCGTTAACAGTGAGGTCTACATAACGGCGGCGGTATCTTTGTTCGGCATCAGCGAAGGCGTCGTGGGTTTTTCCGTCGGCATCAATTTTTACAACAGGAAGCGGTTTTAGGGCTTTTGCCAAAACAGACAGACCATAAATATGAACCGAAATCTCACCTACCTGTGTTTTAAAAACGGTTCCTTTTACGCCAATAAAATCACCAATGTCGAGTAAGTTTTTAAAAACGACATTGTACATGGTTTTTTCCTCATCGTCAGAGATATCGTCACGCGATACATAAATTTGGATGCGTCCTTCAGAATCCTTTAGCTCTGCAAAAGATGCCTTTCCCATAATCCGTTTGCCCATCAGTCTTCCTGCCAATACCACTTCCTTTCCTTCAAACTTTTCAAAATTTTCAAGAATTTCCTTTGAATAAGCTGTCGTAACAAATTCATTCGCGGGATAAGGCTCGATGCCTAAGTTGCGTAATTTCTGGAGGGATTCTCTCCTGAGGATTTCTTGTTCGGATAATGCCATAGTATGCAGTTTTTAAGAGCGCAAATATAATACATCTATTGCAGAGTTGCAAAGGTTGGCCATTAGCGGTAAAACGATACCTGAACAAAATCTTAGTGCAGGCTAAATAAAGAAATGGTTGCTGTCAGAAGGCGGAATGTTGTAACTTTGTATTATCATTTGCAAATCGGTCATGAATAAAAATATAGCACTTCAGGATTTAGGACTTAAAGATTACAAGGAGACCTGGGAATATCAGGAAGAATTGTTTAATGCGATTGTTGACCTGAAGATCAGAAACAGGAGGGAAGATACGGCATTTGAAACGCCCAATCATTTTATTTTTGTCGAACATCCGCATGTGTATACTTTGGGTAAGAGTGGTGATTTCACCAATTTGCTACTGTCTGAAAAGCAATTGGAAGCCAAAGGTGCTACATTTTATAAAATCAACCGGGGCGGAGATATTACTTATCATGGTCCGGGACAAATTGTAGGCTATCCGATTCTCGACCTTGAAAATTTTTTTACCGATATCCATAAATATTTGCGTTTTCTGGAAGAAGCCATTATCCTTACTTTAGGTGAATATGGGCTGAACTGTTCCAGAAGCGAAGGTGAAACAGGTGTATGGCTGGGTGCAGGGACACCATTTGCCAGAAAGATATGCGCTATGGGTGTACGTGCCTCCCGATGGGTGACCATGCATGGTTTTGCGTTAAATGTTAATGTGGATCTTGGTTATTTTGATAATATTATTCCGTGTGGAATTAAAGGCAAGGCAGTAACTTCGCTCAACGTTGAACTCGGCGTAGAAAAAGTCGATGAAGCCGAGGTGAAGGAAAAAATCCTTAGGCATTTTGCAGTTTTATTTGAATGCGACTTTGTCATGTTTAATGAACTTAACGCTACAGTCTGAAAATGTCTCTTCGCTTTCAAATTCCAATTCCAATTGATCGGGTAATAATCTGAATGACATGCGATGGTATTTCGTTGTTCCGTACTTTCGTATCGCCTCACGATGTTCTTTTGTGGGGTAACCTTTATTTTGTTTCCAGTTGTACATTGGAAATTCCTCATGAATTTGCTCCATATAAGCATCCCGATAGGTTTTGGCAAGTACCGATGCTGCTGCAATACTCATATATTCGGCATCTCCTTTAATGATGCAACTGTGTGGGATATTAGGAACCGGTTTGAAGCGATTGCCGTCTACTATAATATATAAAGGAGCCGGATTTAATTTCACGATACATTGCTGCATAGCCTTTATTGACGCATTGAGGATATTGATTTCGTCAATGACCAACGGATCGAGATGTGTTACAGAAAAGCAAAGTGCCTGCGATTCAATTA
>Ga0247814_10000682_pt1 | contig 24700 bp, 18 predicted proteins | sample UWRJL179409R1_FD_179947 | JGI IMG/M metagenome (GOLD analysis project Ga0247814, IMG submission 179947) | Plant litter microbial communities from Arlington Agricultural Research Station in Wisconsin, United States - UWRJ-L179-409R-1 | ecosystem: Environmental > Terrestrial > Plant litter >... | reverse complement strand
TGGCCTCCTCCTTAGAATTCGGATCGCCCGGATCCTGCAGCCAGCCGGAATTATGGATACCAGGTTTTGGCGCCGGCTGTTTGCCAATTTTGCCCTGCTTGTTCCAGCAGTCGTCAAAAAACACGAAGATCGTTTTGATATGGTGTTTGTCGGCAATGGCCAGGTATTTATCCATCCTGTTTTTGAAACCTTTCTGGTCCTGCTGCCAAGCCAGACTATGTAAATATACCCGCATGGTGTTGAAGCCAATTCCTTCTGCCCAGCCCAATTCCTTGTCTATCGTAGCCGTATCAAAAGTAGCAGCCTGCCACATTTCCAGCTGATTAATTGCCGTACTTGGCAAAAAATCAGCGCCTGTCATCCAGGCTTGTTTTTTGTACCATTCGGTTGCTTTTTCTATTGACCACACCTTAGCTGGAGTTGCGTTTTGCGCGCGAACCGCTGTAGAAAATAATAAGCCCAGCAGCAGCACATAATTAAAATACGTCTTTTTCATTTGATTCTAGTTAAATATAATTAGTTTTTCTTTGATGGGAGGGATAACCTTTTTTCAGTTTTTACTGGTAAACCAAAATTAGGTGTCCCATCCGGGTTCCAGGTAAATTTCTGTGCCCGGGGTGAGCGGAATCCACCACAACCCTGACCAGGTGCTGAGTTTGCATGATATAAAATCCAATCTTCTGTGCCATCCGGAGATTTAAAGAACGAATTATGTCCGGGTGCATAAACACCATTTTCTGGCGACTGCTTAAAGACCGGCTGTTTGCTCTTTACCCATGATGTTTGTGCCAGAAGATTGTCGCCCTTCAAAGTTAGCATGCCCAGCGCATAAAAATCTGTCCAGCAGCCACTTGCAGAGTAAATCAGAAAAACTTTGCCTTTATTCATTAAGATCTGCGGACCTTCATTTACATCTACATGCGGTGGGTTATTCGGATCATTCAGATCGCCATGTTTTTCCCAGTCAAACAGCGGGCTTGATATTTTATACCGCTTTCCGCTGATGGTCCATGGGTTTTTCATTTTTGCAATAAATATCTCCTGCTTGCGGTTTACATCACCTTCCCAGCCGGCCCAGATCATGTACAGCTGTTTTTTGTACCTAAAAACTGAACCATCAATGGCCCATTTATCCGTCGCATCTCCAACCTTTCCTTTGAAGATCCAATTTCCTGCCATCGGGTCTTTATTTGCATTTTCCAATACATAGATCCGATGGCTATTGTTATTGCCGTTATCAGCCGCGAAATAAACATACCACTTCCCATTGATCGTATGTATTTCCGGTGCCCAAAGCTCTTTTGACCAGGCTTTGCCACCGGGCGGGATAAATATGGTTTTCCGTTCTGCGGTTTTTAACTCTGCCAGGTTCTTCGTTTTCCATAGTACCAGACTATCCTGAATCGTATGCATGTAATAATAGTAACCATCCTTATAAATACTCCAGGGATCTGCTCCGGAGGGCAAAAGAGGATTGCTAAAAGTTTGTGCTTTAGCTGAACCTGCGAACACGAAAGTAAGTAGCACGATTATTTTAAAAAGCTTCAGTTTTTTAATCATATTATAAATCTCCTGATGGTTTGGTTATTTGTAATCCCGCAGCAACAGGTATTCCGAAGTCAGGGCTGCCATCAGCTTTGAAGCCAAATTTTTGCATCCTGATATTTCTGCGGTCGGCACAACCCTGGTTAGTGCCGGAATTTGCATGGTAAATTATCCAGTTTTCCTTGCCATCGGGCGATTTGAAAAATGAATTGTGCCCCGGTCCATATGCATTATTTTGCGGGTTTTTGCTGAAGATAGGGTCGGCTGCTTTCGTCCAGTCTGCTTTCACTAAAGGATTGCCACCTTCTTTTAAGCTCAGCATTCCCAATCCATAGTCGTCTGTACCACAGAAACTCGCAGAATATACCAGGAAAGTTTTACCTGCATTTGCAATGACTTCCGGTCCTTCGTTTACGCCGAAACCATTTTTCTCCCAGTTAAACTCCGGTGTACTCAGCATTGTTGCTGTAGCTTCCAAAGTATAGGGATTGATCATTTTTGAGATATAGATATTTTGTGTGAGGTTAACATTCGTTTTGTCCGGGCGACCGCACCAAACGAAGTACCTGCTTCCATTGTATTCCATCACTGTGCCGTCAATAGCCCAGAAGTCTGCCCCGGCACTGGAGATCTTACCTTTTTCTACCCAGGTGCCCGTCATCGGATCGGCACTGCTGTTCTCTAAAACCCAGGTACGCTGATTGATATCATTACCATCACCGGCGGTATAATAGATGTACCATTTTCCATCGATAAAGAACATTTCCGGTGCCCATACATTGCTGGAATTCGCAGTTCCCGGAGACGGAGTGTAAACAGTTTTGGGAGTGGCAGCAGCAAGTTTCGACATCGACTTGGTGGACCATAGGTTAATGCTGGTTCCATTGGTCTGCATATAATAATAAGTTCCGTCCTTCTGGAATACTGAAGGATCAGCCCCGTTCATCAGTGGATTGCTGAACGTAGGGCTTGAAGGAATTGTGGTGTCAATGGGAGGGAAGTACGGTTTTCCACAAGACAGTAATGCGGTGATACCCGTGCTGACCGCGAGAGTGGCAATGAATATCGATTTTCTGAGTACTGAATTAGTCTTCATAATTTATAAGTATAAAAAAGGAGATGATGGAAATAGCTGTCATCTCCCTGCATGGATTAATAGTTTGGATTTTGTCTTAAGTTTGGATTTAAATCAATATCCCGCTGCGGTATAGGATATAACTCATGTTTGCCAACAATGAAGTTCTCGAAGTCAGCATCTCTGGTCGCCAGCGCTTTACTCAAATCACCCCATCTCAGTAAATCTGCCCAGCGCCAGCCTTCACCAGCCAATTCTGTCAGGCGCTCATGTTTCAGCTGCGTTAGAAATGCTGCCTGAGATAATCCCGGTTTGGCTGCCGTCAAAGTAGCCAGTCCAGCTCTTTGTCGTACTCTATCTACCAAAGGATAGGCTTCAGCTGTTCTGCCAAGGCCATTTAAACATTCTGCATACATTAACAATACATCTGCATAACGGATCAGACGATAGTTATTTGGTGATCTGAAACCTTCCTCATTTTTCCAATGGTCATTTAACAGCTTCCTGAACCATACACCATTTGCATTTGGCCCGTTACCATACCTGTTCGCAAAAGTTTGCCCATACACTATAGTAGCTGTTGGACCTGCCGGATCAGCGTTGTTAAAAATAAATGAAGCTGCCAGTCGCGGATCTTGTGCTCCCCCCACTGTTGTTTCCTGAAGAAATTCATCGATGACCCATCTCCTTGCCGCACCGTCACTAAACCCTACGCCGGGAGGGGCAAAAAATTGCGAGATCGAAGTTCCTGTATTGCTGATTCTGCTTTCATCCACATCGTCATCAGTACTTTCAGCAAGGTTTTCACTAAACTGCACCTCAAATACCGATTCTTCATTGTTTTCTTTGCTGATGATAAAGTTGTCACGATAGTTGGTAGTCAACTTATAAATGCCGTTACCCGGACCAGTCACTAACCAGCTGAATGCATCCAGCGCTTGCTGATATTGTTTTTGCTGCAGGTAAGTTTTACCAAGTAAAGCATAACAGGCGCCTTTAGTTGCCCTTCCTAAATCATTGCCTGCATAGGCAGTAGGCAGATCCGCCAGTGCTTCATTTAAATCTTTAGCCACCTGTGCATAAGCCTCTGCTGTTGTAGCATTTGGTGGTGAATCTTTTGGCTGTGATGGTTCAAGCATCAATGGCGGGTTACCGAAATATACAGTGAGGTTGAAATAGTACAGCGCCCTTAAAAACTTGGCTTCTGCAATAATCCTGCTTTTCAATGCAGCGTCCATTTCGATCTTCGGCACATTCGCAATTACCTGATTGGCTCTGAATACACCCACATACAAAGTTTCCCACGTTAAGGCTGTAAGCCCATCATTGTAATCTGTCTGATTGAATCGCATCAGGTTATTCAGCCCGCCGTCTCCGCCAGAACCGAAACCTTCATCAGATTTCAAAATTCCATGGTAAAACATCCATCTGGAATACAGTGCCGCTGAACGGTGGAAGGTGCTATATACTGCATTTACGCCTTTTACGGCATCATCAGATGTTTTCCAGAAACTCGCGATGGTAGGACTATTGGGATTGACCGCATCGAAATCCCGCTTACACGCTGATAATACGACGAAGGCAAAAATAATGGTAATGATATATCTTTTCATATTTTGATGATTAAAAACCTACACTTAGACCAAATGAAATAATACGTGAGGCCGGATAATTGCCATTATCTACACCCGGTTCAAGGTTTACATTGGCACCCACCACGTCTGGATCCAGTCCTTTATATTTGGTAATGGTGAATAAATTTTGTGCACTTACATATACACGTGCACTGCCAACACTTGCTTTTGATAACCAGCTGGAAGGCAGGCTGTAACCCAGTTCTACATTTCTTAACCGTAAAAATGAACCGTCTTCTATCCATCTGTCACTATCTCCTCTGGCATTGGAATTAATGCCTCTGTCAGGCGAGGACAAATAGCCCAGCCTTGGAAATGTGGTGTCTGTATTAGTTGGTGTCCAGGGATTGATTTCCTTTCTGTAATTGGCGTCACCATAACTATCCAGTTCCCGTCTTACATCATTGTATAGTTTTTGCCCGAAGGATCCGTACAATTGAACCGACAAGCTGAAATTATTATAGCTCGAATTAAACTGCAATCCTGTGGTGAATTTAGGGAAAGGTGATCCGGCATAAGTTCTGTCAAACTCATTGATATCGTCGTTTGTGCCTCTGTCCGTAAGATTTTTATACCTGATATCTCCCGGTTTTGCATAAGCAGCCTGTGCTTTATGTGCATCAATCTCTGCCTGATTCTGAAAAATCCCATCTGTCGTTAATACATAATATTCGCCAATTGAACGACCAACCTGCGTTCTGGTATTTCCAGACTGCAGATAGTCCCGTTGCTGTCCTGTAGCGAGGTCGATTCCTAGGTTACCCAATGCTAAAACTTTGTTCCTGATCACACTTACATTTGCAGCCACATCCCATTTGAATTTGCCGCTTGCAGCAGGTTTATAACCTAAGGCAATCTCGAAACCTTTATTTTCTATTGATCCGATATTTACTAAGGGAGGGTTTTGCAGATTGCCAATATAATATGGTACTGGTTGATCTAATAGTACATCACTGGATACGGATCTGAACACATCAATTGCAGCCGTAAAGCGATTATTGAACATTGCAGCATCCAAACCGATGTTGGTTACTTTTTTCTTCTCCCATTTTAAGTTTTCGTACGCAAGTCTGGCTTGTGTGGCTCCGGCAAAAACCTGCTGACCTGGTCCAAAAACTGCGAGTGGTGCCTGATTTAAAAAGCCTGTAAAACTGTAAGCACTTAACGTGTTTACTCCTAGCACACCATACGAAGCACGGAGTTTTAAATCTGAAATCCAGTCTACTTTAAAGAAGTCTTCTTTAGAGATTCGCCATCCCAGCGCCGCTGATGGGAAATAACCGGTTCTGTATTTCTGAGAAAAACGGGAGTCTTTATCCGCCCTGAATGTGAATGTTGCCAGGTATTTATCATTATAAGTATAATTTACACGGCCCAGATATGAATTCAGCAAGTATCTGGTCAGACTTCCAGAAGAGGTCCTGTCGCCGCTGATGACACTGGTAGAGTTCAGCGTGGTGAAATAATCACCACCAAATTGTGCTAACTTCAAACCGCTGCCCAGCGTATTGTCCGTCTGTGTGGTCTGTTCTGTATAACCCACCACGCCATTGATACTGTGTTTATTAAAAGTACGGTTGAAATTTAATGTATGCTCCAGGATATAGCTCAGAAACTGGTTGCGGTTATCGGTGAGTCTGCTCAGGTCTGGTGATTGGCCCTGGTACCACGAACCATCTCTTCTGACTGATTTATTTTTATCGAAGCTCGTTTCCAGACCCACATTGAATTTATAGTTTAAACCGTCGATGATCTTAAAATCAATAAATGCATTTCCGATTAGCTTAGCATAATTAGATCTGGAGGACGTAATATTCGCTATTGCTACCTGATTACGGGAAAATGTATTGATATTTCCATTTTGTCCGTAACCCCATCCGCCGGGATTACCGGCACTGATCAGGCTGTTGCTTTGCACCGGAATTATTGGAGCGCTGGTCCACATGTCATACCATGGATTTCCTTCAGCAAAACCGCCCTGAAAAGGTGCCTGTGCGGTTGAAGAAGATATAGCAATGTTTTCTCCGAATTTAAATCTTCCTTTTGTCGCTTCAGTGTTGATCCGCATAGAAAAGCGTTCGAAGTTTCGGCCAATCAAAGTTCCCTCATCCTTAAAATAACCTGCAGAAACTAAATAATTGGAGTTATTTCCACCTCCAGAGATGCTGGCATTATAATCCTGTACTGATCCGGTTCTGAGTAGTTCATCACCCCAGTTGGTATCTACACTGCCGTTATAGCCAACAACTCCCGGCTGCATCGCCAGACCTGAGGCGAGATAAGCACGCGCATTCGTTGCCGCATATTCAGGACCATTCATCATCTCATATCTTTTCGGTATAGTGGCAATACTGTACCTGGAGCTTGCCGAAATCCTGGCAGGGCCTGATTTTCCTTTTCTCGTAGTAATGATGATTACACCGTTACCAGCCCTGGATCCGTAAATTGCTGCTGCGGACGCATCTTTCAGCACCTGTATACTCTCGATGTCGTTCGGACTAACTGTAGTATTCGGATCTGCAAACATACCATCAATCACATATAAAGGGTTGGCATTTCCAAAAGTGCCCAGTCCGCGGATATTGACCACCGCTTCCTGTCCCGGAGCACCACCGTTTCTGACACTTACACCTGGCGTCTGACCTTGCAGGGCTTCTGGTAATGACCTGGAAACTAATCTGTCTGTATTGGTCGTATTCACCAAACCTGTTGCACCAGTCAGATCCCGTCTGCGAACAGTCTGGTAGCCAATTACCACCACTTCGTTCAGTGCAGTGTTCGACTCTTCCAATGTTATATTAATGACAGTAGTACCATTTACAGCCGATTCTTTAGTCGTAAAACCGATGATGGTAAATACCAGTGTAGCGTTTTCCGGAGCGGAGATACTGTACCTTCCGTCTACATTGGTCGTGACAACTTTGGTTGTTCCTTTAATACTTACGGAAACCCCGGGAAGGGTTTCTCCGGTAGTAGATTTAACAACACCGGTCACTACAATGTCGGCTTGTTGCCGGTAATGTTTAAGGTTTTTGTTTTCAGTAGCGCGCCCATCATATGCCGGTAGGATGAATGCGAGTAAGAGCGGTATAAATAAGAATCTCTTCAAATTTATTACGCAATGAATCCGAATTACACAGAGTAAAATTTCTTGTTTCATAATTGATTTACATTTGGTTGGTTAGAATAAATGGTAGAAGCGTACGCTGGGGGATAGCGTATGGAGACGTTTAGGTTGCCCTTTTCATGTTTGTTTTTTGTTTAATGTTTGGTTAGTTCCTGCCATTACATTGCTGTTAATGGTTAAGACAAATTTGGCTAAATCAATGCAGCCCGGATATAAAAATTGAAGCTAAAGCTGTAAGAATTGTGGACATGCGTAAAATCGTTGATTAATACAGTGGTTGACTACCAGTGTTTTAATAAAAGTGCAACACCGGCCGTCACTGATAGTTTTATATATGGAATAAAACTTTTGGGTCCTATGCTTATGGCAATTTATGATGTCTCCTAATTGAATCGATGTAATTCAATTAGGAGACATCATGTCTTTGCAGATATATAGTTCTTGCTATCACATGCTGTATCTGAACTAATATTCCAGAGATAACTATTTTGTCAGCCCCCGGATCCAATTTTTAAATCTGTCGAATTGTTCCAAAACAATAGACTCGTGCTCGTCAGCTTCATCGACGTTATTTGCCAGGATGTGTTCATAGTACGTTCCCTTCAGAAATTTCCTTAAAATCCAATCACCAGTAAGGGGTTGAAAATCATTCAGGGATTGTGCAGCTTTTAACAGCTGACGGATATCATATTGAAGCGGGTTGATATCAGGAACTTGTTTATTTAAATTCAACAATTTATACACAGCAATCCTTGCCGTCCTCACCGAACTTTCCATCGTAAATACAATGTCGTTATTGGTTTCTACAAATTGTCCTATCAAACCAAGATTTATACAGCCTTCAGGAACTACCCTCGGCCGGTCACCAGTGGCCCTTGGCATAAACATCGAAGTAATATATGGCATAAAGGACACATGAACAATAGTATTTTCCAATACGCTATCTAAATGATCGATAATTCCAAGGTGGTAACATAATTCGGCCATAATCTCATTTCCGGTACATTCTGGCATTGTTTTTTTGATGTAGTTTCCTTCTTTGTCCATCAGCAATGCGTATACCCAAAGCACCAAAACATCAGCAGGCTGGTTTGGGAAATGTGGTTGTCTGTTGCAGGTAAAGCTCATCAGCCAATTGGAATCTGTTATGGTGATGATGCCTCCTGTCGCAGTTCTGCCTGAATAGGGGTCGTTTACGCAAAGCTCTTTTATTTTGTCTACAAAAGCTGAAGGTCTGCAGGTGAGCGTCGCCGATTCCCATGAAGACTTTTCAATAGTACTGCAAAATTTTTCTGGCTTTCCAAATATTGGTGATTTGGCTGCCAGGTTTTTCCAAAGCTTCCATCCGGCGCTTTGTCCACTGCTATCGAAATCAATTTCAGGCGCTTTATCATTACTGCCATAGGAAGTGTCTTCCGTCATGGAACCGGTGGTGACGATCAAAAAGTCATCTTTGCCAACGGGGATTATATGTTCTTGTCCATCCCTTTCTGCAATTATGCCATTAACAATTTTTGCATCCGTATCGATATGGATATCCAAATCTTTGACTACCGTGTTGAGCTTAATCTTTACACCTTTGCTTTCAAGGAATTTCCTCAGCGGGCCAACATAGGTGTCATACTGATTGTATTTAGGAAAAACGAGGCAGGAGAAATCCTTCATACCATCTATGGCATGGAGGAAACGGTGCATATATAACTTGCATTCCAGCAAGCTATGCCAGTTTTCAAAAGCAAACATTGTTCGCCAGAACATCCAGAAATTACTATTTAAAAATGATTCGCTAAAGTAATCTTCAATAGTTAAGTTGTCGAGGTCTTCCTTCTTTTTTAACAAGAGTTGAACAATTGCTAACTGGTCTTTTTTTTCAAGCCCGAACTTGCTGAAATCCTTGATTTCACCTTGATTATGGATTAAACGTGCTTTTGAAAAATTTGGGTCATTGTCATTTACCAGTCGATATTCATCCAGTACGCTGTAAGGCTCAGGTAGTTCCATGGCAGGAATATCCTGGAACATATCCCACAGGTTTTCATAAGTCATGTCCATTTCCCTTCCTCCACGGATAATGTATCCATCGGTTGCATTACCTGAACCATCGAGCGAGCCGCCATCAATAGGCTGTTGATCTAGAAAAAGTATGTTTTCCCCAGGAATACGCCCATCGCGGATGAGGTAATAAGCTGCTGACATCCCGGCTATGCCCGTTCCGATGATGTAGAATTTGCTTTTATCGAATGACTTGGATGGGATACCATTATTGCGCTGGTAATTTCCAACCTGATCAGAAAAGGGCATCGTCTTCTGGTCAAAATTGATCTGAACTTCTTTACTTGAATCTGGTTCATGCTCGGTATGCCCATATTGTTTTGAGTCATCAAGCACATTGTTAAATTTTGAAGTATCTACTTTCATAAGGGTGTGTTATTTTTGAAGGCTATGAATCTATCATGATCTTTTTATTAACTTAAATGGGAACGAAGCATCCATGCCGTTTTTTCATGGTGTTCCATCAAACCTGTGATGTAATCGCTAATGCCTTCAGCTTTTAATTTATCTGCAAAAGGCTTTATGTTTTCCCGTATAAATACAATAATGCTTTCATGGTCCTCCAGTAGATCTGCCAACAAAGATTGACTATCATTATTTTTGGGAGCTTTTTCTGAAAGATGAGTAAGTTCAAGATACTTACTCAATTGTGCAGGTACATAATGTCCTATAGTCCTAATCTTTTCTGCTACTGTATCCACAAGTACTTGTTGCTCATTATAGAGTGTTTCAAGATAGAGGTGTACAGCATGAAAATCAGGCCCTTCTATGTTCCAGTGTGCACTTAGCGTTTTAGAATAAATCACAAATTCATCTGCGAGTATTTTTGACAATTGCTCAGCGATTGCCTGTCTGTTCTGGTCAGAAATTCCAATATTGGGATTTTTCATTTTTATAAGATTTTTTATTTTCTCTAAAGCTAGGATGATTTATAGCGTGTGTTGATGACCGCCGTCATTGGGAAAGATGATTGGCGTTATCAGATTTACCGGGAATAAAATAATATACTATTCTCAATTAATGTGAATTGTACAATTTTACGGTATAACGTTCCGAAAGCAATGAAACACAACTTTGAACGGTGAAATTATTCACTCTAAAATATTTACTAGAAATACCAACGAGAGTTTAGAGAAAGAAATTCAGGATACGATGAATTGGGAACCACTTTTGAAAGCAGCACTGTTGATGGGGAATTAAGCAATAGGGGAAATACAGTTTTTGCCCAATAATAAGCGAGCAAAAACTGCGGATCAATCAATTTCTCATTTTTGCAAGTCTCTCTGGATCAAGGACTGTTATTACTATTCCTTCACGTTTAATTAGCTTCTCATTGCGGAAATCAGAAAGTGTCCTGCTCACCGTTTCAGTAGCCATGCATGCCATAGCAGCGAGGTCTTCACGGCTGATGGTAAAAAAGTCGGTGTTTATCATTTGCCGGTTATACAGTCGAAGCAGGGCACCAGCCATTTTCTTTCTGACCGAATCATATGCCAGCTGGAGTAGCTGTTCTTCTTTTTCCCTGTTATCATCAGACAAAAGATGAATGAACTTTCTCGCTACTTCAGGATAAAGGCTGATTACTTTTTCAAGTTCTTCAATTGGGATCAGACACAATATACTATCTTCGGTGGCAGTGGCAGTATCAGTATAAGTACTTTTACCTAAAACGGCGTTGATCCCCAGGTAATCGCCTGCAGCATACATTCCAGTCATTAATTCCCGTCCATCAAGTGAAAGTTTGATTGTTTTAACTTTACCCTGAAGGACCAGGAATATACCCTTGCCATGATCTGCTTCGTAATAGATGATCTGGTTTTTTTTGAATTCCCGGCTTTTATGGCCTGCTATAATTTTGGCAAATTCTGCCAGGCCGTCAGTTTTGGCGACAAGCATTTTAAACTCACCAGCCTTGTCAAGATTTTGATCTTGAAGAAATGCTTTTTTTCGAAGCCTGACCTCTATGGCATTGAGCAATTCCATATCGTCGAAAGGTTTGATCAGGTAATCATCCGCACCCAATTCCATGCCCTTGCGCAGGTCGTTATGTTCAGCTTTAGCAGTCAGAAAAATGAAAGGAATTACAGAGGTTTCGTTATGCTTGTTGAGCATATAGATCACGCCATATCCGTCAAGTTCAGGCATCATGATATCGCATAGAATAATATCTGGAAGGTGTTTTAATGCCATTTCAATTCCAATCTTCCCATTTTCAGCTTCCAAAACAGTGTATTTTGCCATCTGCAGGATTTCAACTATATTAGCCCTGATGCCATCATGATCTTCGATGACCAATATTTTTTCATTCATGATTGTGGAAATGTGAGGGTAAAAAGAGTTCCCCGGTTAATTCTGCTTCTGAAATCTACTTCACCATTCATCAGTTTGGTGTACCTGTAAAGTATGCTTAATCCAAGACCATTACCTGAAATTTTACCTGTATTATGCGCCCTGAAAAATGGTTCATAAAGGTATTTCTGATCTTGATCGGGTATTCCAATGCCGTTATCACAAATTCTTATGGTACAATTATTTTCATTGATTTTAGTGTAGAATTGTATAGAGCTTTCCTCACCTGAATATTTGATAGCATTGTCAATAAGGATAACAATACAATTTTTCAATAATGTCTGATCTAATGTAATTGTTTGTTGCGGACCTCTGTGCAGAAAAACTATTTTCTGTTTGCCCTTTAAGCTGGTCTGCATTTCTTCAGTAATTTCTGCAGCAAATTCAGCAAGGTTAAAAGGACTGAATTTTGCCTGTATTTTTCCGGTGTCCAGTCTTTCAAGAGAAAGAAAATCATTCAAAATAGCAGTCACATTTAATACGGCATCTTTTATTTTATTTACATGTCTGCCTATGCTGGGACTATCAAAAGGAAGTGCATGCTGTTCTATAAGTGATGCAGAAAGCTGCACCATACTTAAAGGTGTACGAAATTCGTGTGAAGCAATTGATACAAAACGACTTTTTAGTTTTCCAAATTCCTGTTCTTTAGCTAGAGATAAATTCAGTTCCCGCTGGGTTTGTTCCAAAGTAGAAACAATAATATTTAAATGTTCAAGAGATTGATTCAGCTCAGTTTTGGTCTGCTCTAAAGCCTTCACTGTTTCCCTAAGGGAAAGGGTTCTTTCCTGTACTTGTTCTTCCAATAGAGCCGCATAATCCTGAAGTTGTGACTCAACCTCTTTTTCTCTGCTCAGGTCATGAATGAAGCCAGTGTAAACCACTCGTCCCGAGTATTTTACTTCGCTGACACCTAAACGAAAAGGAAACAGACTTCCATTTTTTCTTAATCCGGTTAATTCTCTTCCTACACCAATGATACTTGCTTCACCTGTTTTTTTATATCGAAACAGGTAACCATCATGATGTGACCGTTCCGGTTGTGGCATTAACATTGAAATATTATTACCGACTACTTCTTGTTGGGTATAGCAAAAAAGCCTGCATGCAGAGGGATTAATAGATTCAATTATCCCATGGTCATCTATAGTAATAAGACCGTCTATAGCATTGTCAATGATCGCTTTCAGTAAAACCGCGTTTTCCATACAATAAAAGCACATTTCTAATATCGTACAATATACATATTTAAAAGTTAAAATTGTTTTACTTAATGGTTAAGTGGTCAGTTTAAGTTCAATATAAATGCCTTTGGTAAATACATGGGCATTTTAAGAACAGAACTATTGTTCAGGATATAGAGGCGATAGTGCATTGACGTTAATTTCATAATTCGCAACTCGTGTTAATTCATCTTCAAATCCAGGTCAGTGTTTCCTAGTTTATGTTGACGACCATCATCAGAAAGCATGTTCTTAGTCAGCCTTTACTCAAATGATATTGCGCAGCTTTGCCACCACAATAAAAGGATATGAAAAACCTATTGGTGTTTACTGACTTTTCCGGGGCCGCAAAACATGCGGCAGGTTATGCTTACAACCTGGTTAAACAAATACCGGTTAATGTTACACCTATAATTTAAAAAGCCTACCTTTAGAACTATCCTTACGGGAAACTTTCCTCTTTAGGCCACCGGCTGTTTCCTGCCAATTTTCAAACTGGCTTTTTGAATAAATCAATACGCTAATAAAATTGCTTTCAATCTTGTACAACATGAACGAACCTGAATATATCATTGCAATCGGTGCCTCTGCAGGTGGCCTGGAAGATATCAATTCTTTTTTTGACCATACCCCCCTGGATGGCGTATCTTACATTGTAGTCCAGCACCTTTCAGCTTCTTTCAAAAGCAGAATGGTTGAGGTACTTGCCAAACACAGTAAGCTGATTGTTGAAGAAGCCACTGAAGGAAAACTCGTAGCGTGTAATCAGGTGTATTTGATTCCGCACGATAAATACATGACCATTGAAAATAACAGGTTACATTTAAGAGACAAGGAAGAAGTAAACGGCTCACATCTTACAATCAATCTATTTTTTAAATCTTTAGCTGCAGATTGCGGTAGAAAAGCAATTGGTATTGTGCTATCGGGTTTAGGAAGTGATGGATCTGATGGGCTTGTTGCAATAAAAAAGGCTGGTGGAATGGTTATGGCAAGAAATCCGGAAACTTCTGATTTTCCCAGTATGCCATCAAAAGCCATAGCAACCGGAATGGTTGATTTTGTGTTGGAACCTGCAGCGATGCCTGGAGCAATTGAAGATTATGTGAAACAAGAGGGCATTTTGCAAACAGAGAGCTATAACGATGATGTAAGCCTCAAAGCTATTGTAGAGTTAATCAGGCAGCGATCTCCTCTTGACTTTTCAGATTATAAACCCTCCACTATCTTAAGGCGCACGAAAAGAAGGGCAGCCCAGCATGACTTTAATAGCCTGGTGAAATATCTGGCATTTTTAAAGACTTCACCAGAAGAAATACAGGCATTAACAAAAGACTTTTTGATCAGTGTTACCTCTTTTTTTAGAGACAAAGAGGCTTTTGAATATATAAGGCATAATGTATTGCCGGGAATACTAAAAAACCTGAAACCGAAAGAAGAACTGAAAATTTGGGTGGCAGGATGTGCTACCGGCGAAGAGGTTTATTCATTGGCTATTTTGATTGCCGAACAGCTGTCGGGCAAGCAAGAGCAACCCATAGTGAAAATATTTGCTACGGATATAGATAGTGCTGCGCTGGTCCATGCAGGTAAGGGGATATATCCTCCGGATGCCGTTAAGGATGTATCAGCGGAACGTTTAAAAAAGTATTTCTCAAAGGAAGGTACTCATTACAGAATCAAGCCAAACCTGCGAAAAATGGCGATTTTCGCACAGCATGACCTTGTGAAAAATCCTCCGTATTGCAATATGCATTTTATCAGTTGTCGCAATCTCCTGATTTATATGGCGCCAATCCTGCAAAAAAAAGTGTTTAGCATGTTACTCTTCGGGCTTAAGCTGGATGGATACTTATTTCTGGGATCCAGTGAAAACCCTATGCCAATTATTCAGAACCTCGAAATAGTAAGTAAACAATATAAATTATATAGGAATATTAAGTCAAAGAGGGTCGTTAGCTTTGATGCTTTTTCAATGCCTGATTCACTGGAAGTGAGAAGTAAATCGACGTTTACAGGTAATGAGCAGTTGATAAATGATCCGCTACAATCTCTTGCCGAATTGATGCATGCCAATCTTGCGGAAGAACAGGATTACATGGTGATATGTGTTGATGAAAATAAGGAAGTAATAAAGTCGTACGGAGATACCAGCAAATATTTACTACCCAAACACTTTACCTCTAACCTGGAAAAACTGTTGCCCAAGAAATTGGGAATGGTATTTACTACCTTAAGCAATACTGTTTTAAAGACCAACGTGAAGGCTAGTCTAAATGGTATCGGGATCAAAATAGGGGATTCCTTAATTAAAGTTAATCTGGTGGTGAGTCCCCTTGTGAGTAAATTAAAGCAACAGCGCTTGTTAATGGTTACGTTTACTACCAGGAAAATGGTCAAAACTTCAGAAGAAGAAATTCAGGATTTTGATGATGATGTTTTCCAGGATCAGTATACCCTCAATCTGGAGCAGGAACTGAAAGAAATAAAGGAGAAATTGAGTTCTGCTTACGAGCAACTGGATGCTTCTAATGAAAATATGCAATCTTTTAATGAGGAAATGATTTCTGCAAATGAAGAGATGCAAAGTACAAATGAAGAGATGCAGTCTGTAAACGAGGAACTGGATACAATTAATTCTGAGTACCAGTTAAAAAACAAAGAATTGCTGGAGATTAACGACGATCTGAATAATTATTTCAGGAGTAATGTAAATGGACAGTTGTTTATCAATAATGACCTGCTGTTAATGAAATTTTCTCCTGGTACAGTGAAGCAGATCAACCTATTGGAAACCGATATCGGCAGGCCCTTGAGCAATATTACCACTAATATCAAGTTTGAAACGCTTATTGAGGACATTAAAAACGTTTTAAGTAATGGCGAGGTGATTACCAAAGAGATTGAAACCAATAATGGAAAATGGTACCAGGTGATGACAATGCCTTATGTACGTCAATCAGATCAGAAAAATAGCGGTGCTATCATCACTTTCAATGATATAACTGAATTAAAGAGGACTCAGCTGGAATTGGATATCAGTAGTAAAATGCTTGGCATGAGTATAGATGCTGCTGAATTGGGTACTTTTTCAATTCATGCCACAACCCGGGCATTTCAAACATCAGCTCATTTCAAAGAAATTTTCGGCTATTATGCGGATCAGGAATTAAGTTATGAGACGGTGATTGAAAGAGTTGAGGAAGGACACCGGGAGAGATTTGTAAATGCCATTGAACTAAGTATCAACAAGGGCGATAAATGTGATCTGGAATTTGCGTTGCGAAATTCTCAGGATAACCAGCTGCAATGGGTAAGAATCATTGGAAACCTTTCATATAACGCTGAAAACCAACCTTCCTATTTTACCGGGATACTAAATGATATCACCGTCCATAAGCAGGATGAACTTCGCAAAAACGATTTTCTTGCCATGGTTAGTCATGATTTAAAATCACCGCTGACTGCTATTCAGGCATACTTGCAGTTGATAACGCTGAAGGTGAATAAAATAGACGATGCCTTTATCGCTACTTCATTGACCAAGGTCAATGGGGCGATTAAAAAAATGAATGCAATGATTAATGGTTTTTTAACTGTCTCTGGTTTAGTAGAGGGACAGATTTATTTAGATCTGGAGACTTTCCAGCTGAATAGTTTAATTATTGAACTTGTAGAGGAGTGTCGTTTTTTAAATCCTGGATTTGAGTTTGTATTTGTAGCGGGCCCGGAGCTGATGCTGACAGCAGACAGGAATAAAGTTAGTCAGGTGATCAACAATTTCCTTAACAATGCCATAAAGTACTCCAAGGACGAAAAGCTTATCGAAATCTATACTGTGAAATCCAATGGGATGGCTCAGGTTTCAGTCAAAGATTTTGGTATAGGTATTATGAAGCAGGATCATGAGAAATTATTTGATCGGTATTACCGGGTAAAACGCTTGGATAATAAGTCGATACCAGGATTTGGTTTAGGCCTTTATCTGGCTGCAGAAATCATCAAAAGACACGGTGGTAAGGTATGGGTTGAAAGTGAAATTGACCAAGGTTCATCCTTTTTCTTCAGCCTGCCGTTCTGAACAGCTGTTTTTTTTCTTTTGGCGGTCAAGTTTTTTTAAATAGCCACGGAAAAGAAAGTTATGTTTCAATGCTTCCATGTTCTGATTGAATCCATCCCGAACCTTTTTCCAGGTTTTCCAGGAGCGGAAGCACTAATGTTGTGGCTAAAACTCGCGTAGCCACCAGGGTTTTATCCCTACTGAAAAGAACCGCCCTGTAAATCTTGTTATACTTCCGGTTTCATCCAGAAAGTTTTTAAATCGAATGGCTAATGACATAATTTATAGAGCTATATGGTTATAGTATCATTATATCTAACTTTATTGTATCTCCTACCGCATCCTTCATTTCAAGTACCCATTTAAGCGTTTGTACTTTTGCGGAAAGTTCCGGACAATCCTCACGGTCAATTCCTGCTGCAGTATGCACAATTAATGTTAGCCTGTCTAACTCCGTTTTGATCTCTTCCATATTTTTCATATTCAAAGCTATTGTTAAATGGAAGATGTTTAAGTGACTTGTATCAGCAGATCTGTTGACGTCCGTCATGTGCAATGAGCATATATACTGCAACCTTTGGTAAATGAAGATTTCTTTATGCTAATCCCTGTCACCGCCGCAATTAAAGCACAAAATTATTAGATATGGCCATACAAACTATTAATCCTTTTAATAACCAGGTTGTTAAAAGTTTTCATGAAATGACACCGCAAGCTGTTGAAGTTGCAATTTCTACCGCAGATGAAACATTTCAAAGCTGGCGTCATACGACTTACCCTTACAGAGCAGGTTTATTGCATAAAGTAGCAAAGTTAATGCGTGATCAAAAAGACCATTTAGCAAAACTCATTACTCTTGAAATGGGTAAACTGATCCTGCAGAGCTATGGTGAAATAGAGCTCAGTGCTAAAATTATTGACTATTATGCCGACAACGGTGAAACATTTCTGGAAGATCAAAGATTAGAGCCGGACTTTGGTGAGGCCTACATTAAAAGTTCGCCGATTGGTGTTTTGTTGGGAGTACAACCTTGGAATTTTCCTTTTTATCAGGTAGCCCGTTTTGCAGCTCCTAACATTATGGCAGGCAATGTTGTACTGGTTAAACATGCTTCAAACGTTCCTCAATGTGCTTTAGCTATCGCCGAATTATTTGAACAAGCCGGTGCTCCGGTAGGATTGTATACCAACTTGTTTTTAAGCGGAAGCCGGATTGATGGGGTCGTCTCAGATGTGCGGATCAAGGGTGTTTCTCTCACAGGCAGTGAGGCCGCAGGTTCGAGTATTGCTACTTCAGCCGGAAAAGCATTGAAAAAATCTGTCTTAGAATTGGGTGGCAGTGATGCTTTCATTGTATTAGAAGACGCAGACCTTGATGCTGCTGTTGAATGGGCCGTAATTGGCCGTATGAATAATACCGGACAATGCTGTGTAGCCTCCAAAAGAATAATCGTTCTGGAAGCAGTTGCCGATAAATTCTTAGCAAGGTTTAAAGAAAAGTTAACTGGATTGAGAGTTGGTGACCCGATGGATGAACGTACAGAACTTGGTCCATTGAGCTCTCAGGCTGCAGCGCTTCAGTTAATGGATCAAATACAACGGAGTGTTACGGCCGGCGCGCAAGTAATTTTAGGAGGAAATCTAATAGATGGTGAAGGTGCTTTTATCGAAGCTACGATTTTAACTGGTCTTAAACCGGGCATGGCCGCTTATCATGAGGAGCTCTTTGGCCCGGTAGCTGCATTTTACAGGGTAGAAAATGAGCAGGCTGCGATCGACCTTGCAAATGATTCACCATTTGGTTTAGGTGGAAGTATTTTTACTACTGACATTGAACGTGGAAAACGCCTTGCCGAACAAATTGACACAGGAATGGTGTTTATCAATCACCCCACCTGGACACAAGCAGATCTTCCTTTTGGAGGAACAAAACGCTCCGGCTATGGCAGAGAATTATCCCGCGCAGGAATACAGGAGTTTGTCAATAAAAAGTTGATTCGCATAAGTAAAGTCAGCGATCCCTTTTAGGAGTAACATATGAAGAGCTCAATATCAAATCAGCATCGTAATATCTATGGTATTGCAGCATGGGCAGCTGCTGCTTATTTTATCATGGTAATAGCCAATGATATCAGCATGCTGGCTTTGTGACTATTAACCAAAATATTTAAACCAATTGTTATGAACTCATTATCTCCTTTAGAATTAAAAAATATTGATTCATATTGGCGTGCCGCAAACTATTTGTCGGTCGGCCAGTTGTATTTACGGCATAATCCTTTGCTCAAAGAGCCACTCAAACTGGAGCATATTAAAAATATGCTACTTGGACATTGGGGGACCACGCCCGGTCAAAACTTTATATACACGCACCTGAACAGGGTGATCAATAAATATGATTTAGATATGATTTATGTATCTGGTCCCGGACATGGAGGCCCTGCGGTAGTCGCTGGCACCTATTTAGAAGGTACTTATACCGAATTTTATCCGAATATTACACAGGATGAGGATGGACTTAAAAAGCTTTTTACACAATTTTCCTATCCCGGCGGAATCTCTAGTCATGCTTCACCTCAAACGCCTGGCTCTATCCACGAGGGTGGGGAATTGGGTTATTCGCTGAGCCATTCTTTTGGAGCGGTACTGGATAATCCGGGCCTGATTGTAGCATGTGTAGTAGGGGATGGTGAAGCAGAAACGGGCCCGCTGGCTACGTCATGGCATTCAAACAAGTTTTTAAACCCCATGACTGACGGTGTAGTACTTCCTATCCTTCATTTAAACGGCTACAAAATATCCAATCCTACAGTTTTAGCCAGAATTAGCCATGAAGAACTGGAACAACTGTTTAAAGGGTATGGCTGGACTCCTTATTTTGTTGAAGGTGACGATCCTGAATACATGCATGAAGCAATGGCTGCGACGTTGGATAAAACGGTAGAAATGATCAAACAGATCAAAAAGAATGCACTGGATTATCATGATGCTACTCGGCCACTATGGCCTATGATTGTTCTGAAATCACCAAAAGGATGGACAGGCCCTAAAGAGGTGGATGGGTATAAAATAGAAGGTAATTTCAGAGCACACCAGATTCCACTTGCCGTTTCTGCATCGGCCCCGCCCGAGCACCTGAAAATGCTGGAAGACTGGTTAAAATCTTACCGTCCGGAAGAGCTTTTTGATGAAACCGGAAAGTTGAACACAGAACTTCAAGATCTTGCACCTAAGGGAAACCGAAGGATGGGAGCTAATCCCGTTGCCAATGGCGGGCAGTTACTGCGTAATCTGCATATGCCTGATTTTAAAGACTATGCTGTCCAGGTTACTGCTCCCGGTACACAGGGCGAAGGAGATACTTATGTCAGCGGCAGGTTCCTGAGGGATGTGATCACAAAGAACCGGGATAAACGAAACTTCCGTTTGTTTGGGCCCGATGAAACTGCATCTAACAGGTTGGACATCGTCTTTGAAGCCACTAACAGGCAATGGGTAGCACCTGTGGTAAGTTCTGATGAATTCCTTTCAACAGATGGCAGCGTAATGGAAATGCTCAGCGAACACCAGTGCGAGGGTTGGCTGGAAGGTTATTTGCTTACCGGAAGGCATGGTTTATTCAATTGTTACGAAGCATTCATTCATATCGTTGATTCAATGTTTAACCAGCATGCAAAATGGTTGAAGGCCACTAATGAAATACCCTGGCGCAGAAAGATTGCCTCTTTGAATATATTGCTGACATCTACAGTATGGCGGCAGGACCACAATGGGTTTACGCACCAGGATCCCGGATTTATTGATCATGTTGTCAATAAAAAAGCAACCATTGTACGTGTATATCTGCCACCAGATGCAAATTGCCTATTGTCTGTAATGGACCACTGCCTGCGCAGTTATCATTATGTAAATGTGATCGTTGCAGGAAAACATCCTGCACCACAGTGGCTTAAAATGGATGAAGCAGTAGCGCATTGTACACGGGGAATAGGAATCTGGAAGTTTGCAAGCCATAACCAGGACAGTGAACCTGATGTGATCATGGCTTGCTGCGGGGATGTACCTACCTTAGAAACCCTGGCTGCAGTTTCGATTCTGCACAAATATTTGCCGGAAATAAAAATAAGAGTGGTCAACGTAGTTGATCTTTTCAAACTGGAAAAAAGTACAGAACATAGCCATGGATTGAATGATAAAGACTATGATGACCTTTTTACCACAACCAAACCTGTCGTTTTTGCTTTTCATGGTTACCCATGGCTGGTACACCGCTTAACCTATAACAGGAGCAACAATGTTAATATGCATGTACGCGGATACAAAGAAGAAGGAACTATTACCACCTCTTTTGACATGACTGTCCTCAATGAAATGGACAGGTTCCATTTAGTAATGGACGTGATTGACCGTGTCAATTTAACAGACAGCAAAGGTGTTTACCTAAAACAGATGCTGATGGATAAACTGATTGAACACAGGCATTATATCAACGCGAATGGAAAGGATATGCCGGAAATTCTTAATTGGAAATGGGAATAGTGGATGGTTTTATATGAAACTACTTAAAAACAAAAAAGCCTGTTAACTAAACATTAACAGGCTTTTTAAACATTTTGATATTGCTATCTGCGGAGAGTGGGGGATTCGAACCCGCGGACCCTGTTACAAGTCAACAGTTTTCAAGACTGCCGCAATCGACCACTCTGCCAACTCTCCGCGACAAAAGTACAATTAAAGTGCATTCCTGCAAAGCCTAATCCAGAGAAATCGCTTAAAACACTCATTATGAAGGAGATTTTTTTATTTGATACCCTATAAGCTGCTCGTAGATCGTATAATGTTTGAATTTTACAATCAATAGTTTGATTGCTATAATTATGTTATTGAGTATTAGGTTTAAATTTGTGATCTTTAAATCACAAATAGCATATTTAATTTCATTGCCATGAAAAAGACAGAAACACTGGAGAACTTTTATCAGCAGAAGTTTGATGCAGTCCCGGAAAATCTGGCGGACGGTGTAGGACACTTTAACGTATTCCGCTTGGAAGACTGTGCACAGCCCGGAGCACAGCCAATAGCTTATAGTCGCCGGGACTATTATAAAACCTGTCTCATCCGTGGTAATCACCTGTATCATTATGCTGATAAAACACTGGAGGTGAATGGTACAACGCTCATCTTTTTCAATCCCAACGTACCTTATACCTTCCAGACGCTTTCAGGGGAGAGTTCTGGTTACTTCTGCATCTTTACAGAATCCTTTTTCACTGAAAAGATTCGCGGTAGTCTGAATGAGCTGCCTATGTTCAGCCCGGGCGGCAAGCCTGCTTTCGTACTGAATGACCAGCAGGAAGGAGCTGTTTCCGGCATATTTGAGAAAATGCTGGAAGAAATCAATGGCGATTATACCTTTAAATATGATCTGCTGAGAAATTATGTAACAGAACTTACGCACTATGCATTAAAATCTCAACCCTCAGAAAATCTATACCAGCACCCTGATGCAAAATCACGTATTACTGCGGTATTTACTGAACTGCTGGAAAGACAGTTTCCGATTGAAACACCTTCACAGCGCTTCTCTATGCGTTCTGCTAAAGATTTCGCAGATAAACTGGCGGTTCATGTCAACCACCTGAACAGATCTGTCAAAGAAACAACCGGAAAAACCACTACACACCTGATCTCAGAGCGATTGGTGACGGAAGCAAAGTCATTATTGAAGCATACAGACTGGAATGTTTCGGAGATCGGATATTGCCTGGGTTTTGAAGAAGCAGCTCATTTCAATAACTTCTTCAAGAAGCAAACATCAATTACCCCGGGTTATTTTAGGAATGTTTGAATTTAGCAATTATACGCTTGAATGTTGTAATTTAAACGGTGCGGCTTGACTGTAAATTTGTCCTATAAATTCAAACAAATATGGACAAGCAACAAAAAGTATGGTATATCACGGGTGCCTCTAAAGGCCTGGGATTAAGTTTAGTAAAACAATTATTAACAGCAGGACACAACGTTGCTGCTACTTCAAGAAACATGGATGAGCTCAAAAAAGCAGTAGGAGAGGATCTCCCGAACTTTCTTCCCCTGGCTGTAAACCTTAAAGAGGAGACAAGTGTAAAAGCTTCAGTAGACGCTACAGTAGCCAAATTTGGTAAACTGGATATTGTAGTCAATAATGCCGGTTATGGTTTGGTTGGAAGTCTCGAGGAATTGAGCGACAAAGAATCGAGAGAAAACTTTGAAGTGAATGTTTTTGGTACTTTAAATGTGATTAGAATGGCTATGCCTCATCTGAGAGCACAACAATCCGGACATATCTTCAATATTGCTTCAATTGGCGGATTTTATGGTGACTTCCCTGGCTTCGGTATCTATTGCGCCACAAAGTTTGCTGTAGTCGGACTATCAGAATCCCTGGCTGCAGAAGCTAAAGAATTTGGTGTCAAGGTAACGGTAGTGCAACCAGGATATTTCAGAACGAGTTTCCTGACGAGCGGATCACTTGGCGTACCTGAAAATCCGATAGCTGCTTATGCATCGGTAAGAGCATCACAAAATGCACATCAGGAAGGTATCAACGGAAACCAGCTGGGCGACCCGGAAAAAGCAGTAGCAGTATTGATTAAAGTGGCTGACGCGGAAAATCCACCTGTACATTTATTTTTAGGTCAGGATGCATACGATCTGGCCGATCAGAAAATACTGACTGTGCAACAGGATATGGATGCCTGGGAAAGTCTGGCGACCTCCACAGCTTTTGAACAGGTAAATGCTTAAAATCAGATAATGGTCCGCGTGTTAGCAGGGCATGCGGGCCTTATCTTTAATTATTATAAATTATTTTGCATTTTATTTGTAGCAAGTCTAAATAATGCTAATATTTGCATTATAATCTATAACAGTAAATGCAAAACATAGCTACCGCACCTTTAGTTGATTTCGTAGAAGTTTTTCAAACCCGTAACGGTTCTGTATTTCAGTCTGACAGAGAAAACTGCTGGTATGTTGATTTTGCAGGTAAGCTGGCACGTTTCGATTACCGTTGCATGATGAAGTTAAGAAAAGCGGTTTATCATATAGATATCGAAGCATTGTTGTTAAGTTCAGAATTAACTCCTGATCTTGAAATTGTTTTTATCTGCGCCTGTGATCATTGTTATGTATTAACGTTATTAGAGATTATCGCCTTTAAAGAGCTGCTGGAAGGCACATTTGTAATGCTCGAACTGAACCGCATATTGCACGACAGGGTATATCGTCTTAGCGCATAATCCTTTCTTTAGATTTAGAATCTTTCCATATTTCTGCTTAATTCTTGTATATTAATTTATAGCACTACTTTTGTTATAGATAAATCGACAATAATTTAATATCAAGCATATGAAAGATATCATTCGCGTAAAGTGTTTACTCTCGACAGAGGTTGAAGCGCTTTTGAATCAACAAATAAAAAAAGAAGCTCAGTCATCATCTGCCTATTTAGCAATGGCATCATGGTGTAATCAAAACGGTTATGATTTCTCATCTGATTATTTTTTCCTTCAGGCTGAAGAGGAAAGAATGCACCAGATGAAAATCTACAAATACGTTCTAGATATGGGCGGTTCTGCTATATCTCCTGAAGTA
>Ga0247814_10000680_pt1 | contig 24704 bp, 18 predicted proteins | sample UWRJL179409R1_FD_179947 | JGI IMG/M metagenome (GOLD analysis project Ga0247814, IMG submission 179947) | Plant litter microbial communities from Arlington Agricultural Research Station in Wisconsin, United States - UWRJ-L179-409R-1 | ecosystem: Environmental > Terrestrial > Plant litter >... | reverse complement strand
ATGAGGAAGTGAGACGTAGATGGCGAGTCGCAGGACATTCCTGAAGGCCGGTGCAGGCGCATCGCTGGTGCTGGCGCTGGGCGGTGGCGTGTATCGCGCCATCCAGTCCACGCGCCCCGCGCCGCCGCGGCAACCGTTCGCGCTGGCTGGCGAAGCCCACGCTGCCCTGGCCGCCATCGTGCCGGCCGTGCTCGAAGGCGCATTGACTGCGGGTGCTGGCGGTGATGCAGCGCGCGCGACAGTCGTCGACGACGTCCACCGCGCCATCCGCGGGTTGCCGCTGGCGACCCAGAAAGAGGTGCAGGACCTGTTCGGCCTGCTGGCAATGGCGCCCGGGCGGCGCCTGCTGACCGGGATCGCCGGCCCATGGGCGGGCGCCAGTCCCGCCGCCGTGCACACCTTTTTGCAGGACTGGCGCACCAGCCAGTTCGGTCTGCTGCGCGCCGGCTATGCCGCCCTGCATGACCTGGTGCTGAGCGCCTGGTATGCGGCGCCTGGCAGTTGGGACGCCATCGGCTATCCCGGCCCCCCACTGGTGGCGGCGCCATGAGCATGCCGCTGCCTGACCCGGTCGCCCTGGGCCTGGCGCGCGGCTGGGATGTGGTCGATGGCGCCGCGCTGGCTGCGGACCGCACGTTCGACGCCGACGTGTTGATCGTCGGCAGCGGCGCCGGCGGCGGCGTGACCGCAGAGATCCTGGCACTGTCCGGCCTGAAGGTGATCATTGTCGAAGAAGGCGCGTTGAAAAGCTCGCGCGACTTCAAGATGCGCGAAGCCGAGGCCTACCCGGCGCTGTACCAGGAATCGGCGGCGCGCAAGACGCGCGACAAGGCGATCAACATCCTGCAGGGACGCACGGTCGGTGGCTCGACCACGATCAACTGGACCTCGAGCTTTCGCACGCCTGCATCGACGCTGGCGTTCTGGCGCCAGCGCCACGGCCTGGCCACTTACAACGACGCGGCCCTGGCGCCGTGGTTCGACCTGATGGAGCAGCGCCTCGGCGTGGCCGACTGGCAGGCGCCGCCCAATGAAAACAACGACCTGCTGCGCCGCGGCGCCTTTCACCTGGGCATTGCGACCGGCACCATCCGGCGCAATGTGCGCGGCTGCTGGAACCTCGGTTACTGCGGCATGGGCTGCCCGACCAACGCCAAGCAGTCGATGCTCGTCACCACCATTCCGTCCGCGCTGGCGCATGGCGCCACGCTGCTCACGCGCGTGCGCGCCGAGCGCATGGTGATCAAGGGCGAGCGCGTGCAGCACTTGGTATGCCGCGCGCTGGGCGCCGACGGCATCACGCCTTCCGGCAAAACCATCACGCTGCGCGCGCGCCATTTCGTCGTCGCCGGCGGCGCCATCAATTCGCCGGCGCTGCTGCTGCGCTCCAACGCGCCCGACCCCAACTACCTGCTGGGCCGGCGCACGTTCCTGCATCCCACCCTGGTCTCGGCGGGCCTGTTCGCCCAACGCGTCGATGGTTACGCCGGCGCGCCGCAAAGCGTCTACTCCGACCATTTCCTGACCCAGGCGCCAGTCGACGGCCCGCTCGGCTTCATGCTCGAAGCGCCGCCGATCCACCCGGTATTATTGGCCACCACGCTGGCCGGTTTTGGCGCGGCCCATGCCGAAACGATGCGTGAATTTGCCCACATCCACGGTTTGCTGGCGCTGCTGCGCGACGGCTTTCATCCCGATTCGACCGGCGGCAGCGTCACCGTCAAGGACGGCGCCCCCGTGCTCGACTACCCCCTCCACGCCAGCCTGTGGGACGGCGCCCGCCGCGCCTTGCTGGCCATGGCCGAAATCCAGTTCGCCGCCGGCGCCCGCTCGGTCCAGCCGGCGCACGAAATGGCGGGCCCGTACACCAGCTGGGCCGAGGCCAAAAAGGGCATCGCCGACCTCGAATACCGCGTCCACATCACCCGCATCGTCTCGGCCCACGTCATGGGCGGCTGCATGATGGCAGGCGACCCGGAACGCGGCGTGGTCGACCCCGACGGGCGCTATCACGCGTTGACCAACCTGTCGGTGCACGACGGGTCGATTTTCCCTACGTCGATCGGCGCCAATCCGCAACTGTCGATCTACGCCATCGTCGCCCGCATGGCCAGCACGCTGGCCGCATCGCTGACCGGCAAACCGGCAGTGCGCCCGATGGCCGAGGCATAAATGACAGCCCGCCAACTGCTGCGCGCGCTGCTGCTGGTGCAACTGGCCGCATCAAGCCTGGTCGGCTACGCCATCGCCCGCGCCCTGCACGCCGGCTTCATCACCGGCGTGCTGGCCGGCGGGATCGCGCTGGTGCTGGTGCGCCTGGCGATCAGCGCCAACAATTTCAGGATGAGCGCGCGCGCCGCGAGCGTCACGCCGCTTGAGCACCGCATCACTGCGCGCGCCGCGCTGCGCCTGTTCGGCGAAGAATTTGCCGCATCGATGCGCTCATCCTCCTGGAGCATGCCGCGCGCGCTGGCTGGCTCGCGCGTCTACGACGATGCCATCGGGCCACCGGTCCTGCTGTTGCACGGGTACGGCTGCAACAGCGGCTACTGGGTCGACCTGACACCGCGCCTGGACGCCGCCCGCATCAGCCACGCCACGCTCGACCTGGCGCCGGTCACCGGCTCGATCGACGCGTACGTGCCGCTGGTGGAGGCGGGCGTCGACGCCTTGCTTGCCGCGACGGGCGCCCGCCAGGTCGTCATCGTCGCGCACAGCATGGGCGGCCTGGTGGCGCGCGCCTGGATGCGGGACCACGGGGTTGAACGTGTCGCGCGCGTAATTACGATCGGCACGCCGCATCACGGCACCAGCCTGGCCAGCTTCGGCGTGGGGCTCAATGCACAGCAGATGCGCAGGGACGGGGCATGGCTGCAGGCGCTGGCGGCATCCGAAGATGCCGCAAAACGTGCTTTGATCACGTCGATCTATTCGCACCACGACAATATCGTGGCGCCGCAGACGTCCAGCGAACTGGAAGGCGCGCGCAACCTGGCGTTCGGCGGGGTGGGACATGTGGCGCTGGGCGCGAATCCGCGCATTTTGGCGGCGGTGATGGCGGAGCTGAACGCTAGCGGACTCGCCGGTAACGCTGCGCGCAGCTGACCATCTGGTTTTCCTTGTAATAAGAATTGTAGAACAGCTTGTTCTGGGGCGAAAAGCGGACATTGATGAATTCATCACCGCACGCCGGCACCAACTCGACGAAGTCTCCCCGCGTTTTGGAAAAAGTAAAAATGCGGTAAATCGAATACGTGCCTTTGCCCTCGTCCGTATGCCAGATGGCGAAATCCGGGTAGCCGTCGAAGTTGTAGTCGGCCGTAGCCGCGTAGAGTTTCTTTTCAGTGTCGAAAACGATAGCGCGGCTGTGCTTGCCAGATGGCGCGGTGGTTGACACCGTCACCGTCTGGCCATCGATTTCCAGCACCGTCTTGACACCTGGGGCAGGGGAGAAGCGCAGGGGTTGCTCTTCAGCGGCAACCGCCGCAGGCGCCAGCAACCAGCAGGCCAATGCCGTCGCAGCGTACAACAAGCGCAGACCGGAATGTACTGCTGACTTTCTCTGGATGGGCTGGAGAATGTTGAACGCTCGATGTGTGCTTGCTTGCGTGGTGGTGCACGAGGCGTTCAACGTCGACGATGCACCCATACGGATCGATGGCGTTGCGGGCGCATTTCCGTGTTCCATTTTATTCATTTATTCCTTCATGGGTCATTCGGTGTGTGCTCATCAGGCGCCATCATTGCTTCCAGAATTTGCCGTCCCGCACCCGCAGTGTCGTTGGTTGCTCCGCAGGATCTCCCAGCAGCTTGAAGGTCAGGGAAAAGGCCGGGCGATCGATCGATAGTCCGCTCGCGACGGTATCTGGGGCGTCCGCATCGATGGCAATGGATCGCAGGCAACTCTGCAACAGATAACGATCTACCAAATAAAGTGCGCGCTCTCTTTTCTGAAGCAGTACCGCGTACTCCTCTTTTCCTGCTCCGCAATATCCTGTTCCCCCGAGCGCCGTGGACGGCACGGTGCTGAGGATCATCGCCAACCCGGTAGCGGAATGTGGATCGCCGACCAGAAAGCGCAAATCGTCGGAGTGCAGGATCAACGCCTGCACATCCGGACTGACTGATATGGTCTGGCGGGCGTGCTGCGTATCGCGATAGGCCGCCACCACTTTTTCGCCGACGATATTAATTGCGATTCGGGACTGATCGCCAAAGTCGACAACCAATCTCTCCTCGTTCACCGCAAATGCCACCGCTGGAGAGGGCAACATGGCGAAACAGCAGCTGACAACGGAGAAAAGGCAAATCCTGTGGCAAATCCAGTTCGACATTCCAATGCTTCCCAGGTACTAACGGTTCCCGCTGACTGGCAGCTCTGGATAGCTGCCAGTCGGCTTGTCGACGATGAATGGTGAACGCGCCGCCGGATCACCCGAAGACGATCCCCATCCATTCTTGCACGACATGCGTGCAAGTGTGCGGCCACTTTTGATGACTTCCAGCGAGGGCGCGCCGCGCACCGGAAAATTCAGTACGTACTGCACGCCCCGGTTCTCGAACCAGATCAGGTCCGCTGCGTTGCTGGCGCCCAATACGTCGGTACGCATGAAAGCAGCGCTCGCTCCGGAGCCGCCGCGATAGCGCAGTTCAATGTTCCCGGGCTGGCCAAACCGGTATTCCATATAACCGGGGCCTGCATTCCCGGCAGAGCAGAGCGACACGATCTTTTTTGGCAGCTCGCAGGAAAAGAAGACCTGCTCATTCGGTGTGCACAGGTTTTTTACTGCTGCGACGGCGGAAGGTGTGCTCAATGTGGCAGTGAGCAAGAAACACCCGAGTTTTCCAGTAGTGTGAAGCTTTGTCATTGCCATACATATGCCTTTTTGCGAGAGAGAGCGGTGAACGCGCCTTGCTGTTCGCACAACTTCGGAAGGTCAAGCTCGCCGCCAAGCTGTGATCGAACTGAGCTTTTGGAGCATGAATTAAATTTGTCGCTGCTTGTGATCGGATGGCAGCATGACGACAAAGGACGGATTTTTCCCGCAAGGTCCATGCCGCGATGCCGTCAGTCGTTACGGATATACACTTGCTTCCAGACTTTGAGCAGGTGATTCTTGTACGCGGCATTGCGCGGGAGTGCCAGACTGGCGTCCGCTTTGTAGCTGCCACCAAAGCTGTCCTGGTCACGCAGGCGGACCAGAGACTCTCCTCGCACGGCGTACTTTTCCCGCCCCTGGCGCATGATGACTTTGATGATGTCCGAATCGACGCCACCGCCACAAAACATCTTGTATGGAACGGTGACTTCGGCAATGCCGTCGTCGTTCACGTCCGTCACCGTGACATGACCGGGGAAAAACTCGGCTTCGTGGTCGAGCATGGGGCAGTCGACCCCATCCTGGATATGCCACTCCTCAACCCAATCACCGCGCGCCTTGCTGTAAAAACTGACACGCAAGTCAGTACGCTCGATACGGTTGCTACCGGGCTTGTCGAGCGATGGTCCGCTCAGGGACGTGAGGAACAGGACATGCAGACCTTTTTTATCCCGAACCTCCCACGCAGCTATGACCTTGCCGGAGAACGCAATGTATTCGCCAATCACGTCGGCTTTGCCAATCCTGCGTGAAGCTACTTTGGCATCCGTTGCCAGGGCGGGCAGCGCAGCGCAGGCGATTGCACATGCGAAAGCGATATGACGATCAAATGAAGCCATTTTATGTGTTCGGTCTTTCTTTCAAGCCGCTCGCGGCCAACGGATTTCGGAGACTACTGAAATTTCAGTTCGTGGAAGCCAGCAATTGTTCAAGATTCTGCCGACATACACCACCTCACCACGATGAAATTCGTGATCCTGACGATCGATGCTGGCAGAATAAGTCAGCTCGATTTTCGATCTAGTCCCGAAACGATATTCGACATAACCCCGGACAGGAAGTGTTGAGGCGCAAATTGACATAGTTTTCGCATTCTCGAGCCTGCAGGAAAACACCGAGATTTCGCCGGCCTTACACAGCGTTGGTTCGGCGGCTTGTAATAATGATGTTACGCAAACACAGCCAAGAAGGACAACCCACGATGCTGGGCGACGAGAATAATTCATTGCTGGAGACCAAACCAATACGTTCATAGGAATTTTGAACCGTTATTTTCCGTAGCTCACGGCATTGCCTTTAATGATCGACGCAGTGAATCAGCCGCGAATGGTTCAGGTGTACGCGACGGTTTTAACATGGCCGAAGCCCGCGAGTGCCGATCGTTCGCACATCAAGGGAGGCACCATGGTATTAGTTAATTTTACAAGCCTCACCTACACCGCCCGTAGCCATGAAAAATCACGCGCGGCATCTCCATGCGGCTTCAATAGTGATTGTTGTTGCCACCGACTGCCGCTTCAATCTCGATTTTTCTCACTATGATCATTTTAGATTGGCAGACAGGGCAACTCAGCCTGCATTTACTAGCGTCGGCTTGTTGTCATTCGGGCAAACAGGATAGTCCGAGAGCACGCGGCGCTCTGCAGGCAATGACAGGCGCGGCAGGGACGGCGATTCTGTCAGCGCCACTTGCACGCTCCCGTCCGGATAAAAGTGAACTTCCATCGTGGTGGGTGGCTGTTTGAAATCGTTCGCAACCTGTACGTCACGCTCTTTGAAAAACATGTGCACCTGGTCATAAAGCCTGTTCGAAGTAGCGGAGCGCACATGATACGTGCATCCATCTGTGTGCCATCGCACTCGTACCGTATTCGATTTGCTGCCTCGATCATACGGTGCGCAGCAAACGCTGCCACCACCACCACTTGTGGGCGTGCTGGCCATGACATTACCACCGCCATTGCCATTCACGTTGAAGGAATCAATATCGTGATCCGTATAGTTGTAGCCCACGATGGTGAGCGAGACCACTTCTTTACTTGCTTGGAATTCTGTGATGCCATCTTGTGCACCGGCTGCGCGTCCGCACGCGCACATCACCAGCATCGCCACCATCAGCAGACCCCGGCCACTCAAACTTTGGACAGAAAAAAACGTCGTCATATGATTCCAATGAGTAATGCGTTTTCCGGTAGGACTACGTCGCTCAGCACGCGCTCCTGCGCGTGCTTTTGTGAAGGTATTTTGCAACGTAGCGGTCGCGCTGAAGTCTTCGCCGTACAACAATGCCAGACCGCAATACAGTGACACCTCGTATGTTCCCGATGCCATCGCTCATGGCCGCTTCCATTTGAAGCTGCAGACATGCGTATCGCTGCGGGACGCCCATCATGTTGCACGCGTCGGGCATGGTCGCTTCCAACTGCGCCACCATCTGGTCCACCTCATTCGCATCGACAAGTGTAAATTCCTGTGAGGCGGACAGGCTCAACGGACTGTTGAAAGCATTTCCGGCAAGGTACCGTGCTACCTGTGTCACTAGGTTGCCGCAACGATCATGGACTAATTTTATACGACGTGCCGCAACTGATGGAACGACCGCGGCAGCATGCAAGCGATCAACTTGACAAAGGTGGCCTTGGCGCGGAATGAAGCCATGCTACAACGAGCAATACGATCGCGGGAGGCTCGATCCCTGGTTAAATAAATTGCAACTTAATTCAGTCTTTTTTAGGGGCCCAATCTTTCTTAGAGGCCGGAATAGTTCCCTCTTTGAACTTTATGCCGTTCATCATGTTAATAAAAATATTGTAACTCAATTCCGTATCGATATTGCTAACCATTTTTCGAAGGAAACACTTCGATGGCATCGAGGCAGAGTATCGGTCATTTCCGAAAATTATGCTTACACATCGGTATGCAGGGGTGAACACTTTACAATGATTTTTGAGCACCTTTTTTGGCGCGGAAAAAGATTGCTCGAATAGCCAGCCATTCCAATTTCTACCCTGAATGGCTGTAGCAATAATCTTTAGATTTTTTTATTGTCCACGGTCGCCTAATTCGTTTAATTCGGACAAAACGGGGATGCCGTCGGACGTGCGAACCAATGCATTTGACTCTTCCGAAACCAATAATAGCTGGCCCGCACCTTTTTCAATGTAGTCAGTAATGCTTTCTGCTCGAAGGTCGATATCTATCGAGCGGCGAAGCTCGTTATGCTCAATAAGATATTGGGAATAAGTAACGGTTAAGCCAGCATTTCCCTCTTTCGAGATTACCCCTTCACATCCAACGCCTGCTATTATTGGCGGCCGTAATAAGTCAACGCCACAATTTCTGGATGAAATTGCGTCAAGCGGAATACTTGGTGCGGTGATGTTGCTGCCATGAGTTGGCGGGGATGTTGCCGAGGCTATTGCAGGCGAAATCACTTGCGTTGCACAGAAAAACATGGCGAGTTTCATCATTTTATTCTTTGCCGTATTTGTGTCAGCAGGAGTTGATTCGTCATGTAGCAGGCCCCATACATATATGAATATTCCAAGTTCATGGCCAGTTCCGCCGATATCTTCCTAGTTATTTCCAGCTTTGGAAAACGTGCCTTAATCTCGATTTGACCAATACTCAAGCCTGTCGCTGCAAGTGCCGTCTTGATCATGCAGAAACAACAGTCGACTGGGGTTAAGTGCGTTGGTCACCATTGTTGCAATCAAGGCTGGCTAGTCTCATCTATCACTGACGGAAACATTTGTGATACCTTTATCCAGCCACTAGTCGACTTTGCTTCTCCGTTATAAACTACCTTGGCCCACTCGCCCCTATATTCGAAGACACCGACGACGTCGCCTTTCGTGATGTATGCTTTGGTTTTCATCTCGGGTACCATGCTCTTGAAAAAATAAACCTTTTTGTCGGCCGCCATTCTTACTTCGATCCATCTTGCAGGCGAAACGACAGCAAGTTTGGTTTTTGCCAATTCTGCTTTCGGGTAGATATTCATACAACCTGGCTGTTCTTCTTCCAGTTGCAAGTTAATATTGCTCTCTTCCCCCGTCCGCTCGACTTTCAACGTGCCAGAAGTAGGCTTGGCTTGCACGGCCAGCTGGTATATTTTTAGCTTGGCTGTTGACCCACTTAGCACCCCTGCAAAATAAAACTCGCACTGTATCGATGGACTAGATTCGTTCGCGGCGGACTCTGAAAAATATCCGGTTACTATCTTTTTGCTATTGTCAAATGCGACAATTGTATTATCGTAAATCCCTGGCGTCACCCCAGTTAGCTGTGCGGCATAACTGCTTCCGGTTGCCACTGTTAAGAGTGATATTAATTTAAAGGCATTGCAATATTTTAGTAAAGAATCTATTTTCATTTTTCCCGCTAACCTGTTGTTCTTCATCTGGATATCGTAGCTTTCTTGTTTCGCTCCATTGTAATTGATGGCGAACGTCAGCCACTCCTTTTCCTTGATCGCGTTGGCAAGTTTTTTGTTGGCTTTTATGAAAGGAGCAAAAGCTTTTACCTGTCCTTTTTCACATCTTCCAAGGTCGTTGCGTGCTGTGTGGTCGACTGCCAGCGCGGTTAAGCGGTTGGCGCCAGCGGCGAATCTGCCGAGCTGAATCAACTGGAAAACGTAGCCGAGGGCCAGCTGGCGCACTGCGCCGCCGCCATTGAACGCCTTGTTGTGCAGTTCCAGCCCCTGCAGCAGGCACGTGCAGCGGAAACCCGCAGTGTCGGCATCAAGGTAGCGCCGTTCGCCGTCTCCGGTAGACCGCCAGTGACGGCAAGTCGCCGATCGCGAGGCTGGTCGCTCGTTCGGCGGCGACTGCGACCAGTTGCATCGGGGGCCCAGCTGCTGATGTCCACCGCGTTGGGAATGACCTTGGCGCAGGGCGCCGAAATGGTCGATGGCGTCCATCGTGTCGGCCGCGTGCGCCCCGTTAAAGCGTAGCGCCTCAAAGCCCGGCATGGCGGGCGCTTGCGCGTGGCGTTGAAAACGACGAGGCGGTGTTTCGATTCAGAGGTCGACGGGCGGGGGAGGCGGCATCGCCTTCCTGGTCGTGCTCGAAGCGAATGCTCAGGCCCTCGTCCGCTCGTAGGTGGACAGCCCTACGTTGTTCAGCTTTGCTTCTTTTCTCGACTTCGATATCCTACAGACCCGCAATGGGTGTATGCATTTCGCCATTAGAAAAAATTTAATGTACTCACCTGCTCACATGATGACCCGACATCGTCGATGACTGACATTTTTCAGGACGCGATCCCCGCATTCGCTGGCAGGGCAAGTAACCTAACGCAACTGAGTGCCGCGATAAACACGGAGGCGCGATCAGATGCGCGGATCGCCTTCTCCACATCGAATTGCACTGATCCAGGGAAATGACGGGCTGGGATTATTGCACTTTTAATTCCTCACCTCACTTCAACCAAGGCTTTTTTTTCAACCCCTGGCGTCGCTTCCAGTTCCGGCATCAATGGCGTCGTTGGGCGCAGGCGCATACTCTTCAACAACGTCTCCAGTCGCAGCATACTCTGTTCGAAAGGAGGCGGATTTTTTTGCAGCTCAGCGGCCTGTTCCATGGTGCGCGTGCTCATGTCGGTCAGAATGTAGGGCAATACAGAAGAGCCAAGCCAGCCTGAATAGCCAGTGAAAACAGAATAGGCTTCGTATGCGCTGTTGTGTTTTCCCTTGAGAGAGAGAACGACCCCTCCCTGCTGCGCAGTCAACGCGCCTATTTTCGCTGAACGCGGACCGATGCGTTGGGTAACGAATGGCTTGACGGTCTCTTCTTCCTGGGAACTCAGCATCCCGACAGCTGCTGAAGCGGCGGCCTCGACCACAGGATGTTTGATGCGGTCTGCTTCGACATCACCGGAGTGAATCGAATACAAGACGCCCGGCGCGTCGCCCCACCGGAGGGATTGTTTGATATCGAGCGTGGTTTTTCCATCATCCTGAATGAAACCGAATGGAATGCAGATGCCCAGTTCGCGCGGTATTTCGTTTTTGTTTCTGGTTCGAAAGCTTGCGAGGAACTGCACAAAGTTGCGACGATGTCGTTCTTTGTCCATCTTTTTCGACAGCAGTTCTGTCGATTCGAACACGTAGACGTATGCGCCCCGTTTTAAGTTGGCACGGAAAACCGAATATCGGTCGTCACCCGGTTCGACTTTACTATACCAGTATCCTTCACTATTCGGGAGCCCGGGAGTAAAAGTGCCATATTTTTCGTGCAGTTCCTTGATGCGATCTTTAGTGCCTTGAATCGAATCTTCCAGTTTTGACTGCGCGTAGCGCGCCTTCCGATCCTGCGAATTGACCTTGCTGTTTGCCGCAAATTTCAACTCATCCTTTTTCAGCTGTTGAATTTGCTGTTGCAGCTCATTTTCCGGCAAGGCATCGGAAAGAGCACGCGTTAATTCCTGCGTAACCGGTCCGATTACCGCAATCGCAACGTTGCCAACATTGATTTCATCGCCGCGATTAAATACATTCCGGCTGAACGATCTATTAAATGCGAAGCCGGAATCACTGTCGTACCAGGTCGGCCATTCAATCTCATGTTTCAGATCAAACATAAGTCGTCCCAAACACTCGCTCTTCATTCCAGGAGGCGTGGAATAGCCTGGCGCTGTGGAATCGGCGAGCTCGCCAGGGCTGGGAGGTCGACTCGCAGTGCCGCTATTTTCAACAATGCTTTTTTTATCCGCCGAATACGTTGTGGTATTAGCGGAAAGTATTAAGCAGGCTGGAAAAATATAGGACGCAAAGAGCTTTTTATGTTTCATCTTCTATTTATTTCATTTTTAGCGGTGAGGTGTCAGAACCGGCTTGGTTATAGACACGCTTGACGAATAATTCAACCTTTTTGCCGTGCCACTTTTCGAGTGCCTGGATCGCCGTTGATGATCGAAGGCGCGCTGCGGGATGGTGTTAATGTAGACATTGAGGCCGTTGCGCAATGTCGATTCGAGCTCGGCAGCGGACCAAACGATTCTGTCCAACGATTTACCTGATGCGGCCATTGAAGCGCTCGATCATGCCGTTGGTTTGTGGATGGTTCGGCGGAATAAGCCGGCGCCCGATCGCGGATTGTTCGCCCTCCAAAGCAGGAGTGAGGTCGCGCAAGTCCGAGACGCCGTGACGGGCGCAGGCAACGAGCCGGACCGGCGCAACAGGCGGCAGGGTTGATGAACTCGAGCGTTACCAAAAGCAAATCGTCGATGGCCAGCAGAAACGTTTTGCGCGGTTCGATAACGATCAGTTCCTGCTCCGGTGGCAGCGTGATATTCATCCTCTCGGGGCAGTGTGAACCATCAAGCGGCGTCTCTCGAACTGGCCCCTTCCTGACCCTCTGGCGCGTAACGTTGTATCGCCTTGCCAGCTCTGCCTGAGGCAACTTCGGGTTCTTGATTTCGTGAAGAAACAGGTGAGTTGTTCGTGCTTGGCTATGCAGGGCTTGGGTCACGAGGTCAGCAGTGGAATGTCGGTCGTTAGCAGTGTACGCAAAACGCGCCTGGCCTTGGGGAGTGGCCAGCTGCGGGTGGGCACATGATCCCACGAGTCACTACAGCTGGCCTTGATGCGAATGTCGCTATTACGTCAGATCGGACCAATCACCCTCCCACCGGTGTAATACACGTATGTCAGCGGTCCATCGAGCGTCACCTCCGATTCCTTCTTGCCCCATTTAGCGCGCTTGAATGCGAGGCAGGAGGTATCGCCCGGGTTATAACCGAACCGTTCGGACACGAACGCGTCTTTCCCGGTGAAGTCCAGGATGATGAATTGCCTGACGCAGTTCGCCACAGGACCCAGCAACACCAACATGCGGCGGATTTTCGGCTTGTGGGCCTCTCCGGGGACCTTCGCTTCGTACTCTGTCGAGCTCGGCTTCAAGTCCTCGATCATCAGCGACAATGCGCTGCCTTGGGCATCCTTCTCATCCTTGATCGCCAGCAGCGGCTTGCCGTTCAGCGTTATCGCGCGTGCGTCCGCGCCGGGTTTGCCATCCGCGCGAACGAACTTCAGTTCGCCCAGCCTGGTCGAATACGAATACATCTTAAGTTCGCGCTCCTGCACTGCCGTCTTGACCGCCTGCGTATTGCCATCGGCAGCCTGTATCTTGCTACACGCGGCAATCGACAACAACAGGAATAGTTTTGCTATTTTCATTGATTGGTTCTGCCTTTAATGTACTGCGACCGTCACATCCAGCAAAGTGCGCACGGCCATCGCTTTTGAAGGTGCAAACATTCTCTCCGACAGCTTGATAGGGCTGTCCACAAACGTGCACAGCCAGGCACGATGCCTTTGACCTAGTCATTGTCGGCCGCATATTGCGGCAATTTCGCCATCCCCACTTGCGCATCGCTCAGCAATTTCGCGCGCGCATTGCCGATGGTGTTGTTGATAAAGCCTTTCGCGTCGCCGAATCTTTCTGCAGTTTCTCGGCCTCACCGAGAGCAGTACTATCACCGATGCCAAGACGATTTGGCTGTTCTGCGACCGCCTTGCCCAAGCGGGCCTTAGTACCAAGCTGTTCGACCTGGTGCAGCAACAGTTGATGGCACATGGCTATCTGGCGCGCCGCGGCAGAGGCGGTCAAGGAACGCACCATGCCTATTAAGTGGAAGGCTCACAAACGCGCACAAAAGGACTTAGATGCCAAGTGAACGAAGAAGCATGGAAAGAACTACTTCGGCTACAAGCTTCACGTCAGCATCGACAAGTGCCACAAACTCGTACGCAAAGCCGTTATCACCAATGCCGCCTTTTCCGACAGTGTTGTATTTAAAGACCTACTTGATCCAAACAACACTAGCCGTGACGTCTTCGCCGACCGTGGTTACCCGAGTGCTGAGCGCGAAGCGACGCTAACAGCGGCTGGCCGGCGCGTACAAATCCAGCGCAAAGGCAGTGCCAACAAACCGATTTCCGACACGCAGAAGCAGCGCAACCACCGGATCGCCACGCCACGCGCCCGCGTCGAACACGTCTTCTGCGCCATGCGCCACATGCAAGGAAAAATGGTGCGCTGCATGGGAATGGTGCGCGACCTTCGCCTTGCACCTCAAACTGCCAGCTACAACTTGCAGCGGCTCGTCTATTTGAAAAGCGAGGCCTCCAGGCGCTCTAAAACGAGGACTGGAGCGCAATTCTGAACAAAAAAGGCTTACCATGCTTCACGAAGCACCCCGCTAGACTCGATCACCCAACGAAATCAGCAGCGAAATCGAACGCGAGTACCGCACAATAACCTGACTGACGACTTCGAAAAAGTTCGGTTATTCGAGGTAACCTTAACTATTCCTCGGCAGGATAAAAGCCGCGAGAATAGCGCTGATGAACAGAGGACTAGCCCCAAGAATATAAGGTACGAGAGTCAACCGATCCATACCCTTCTGGTGCAAAAAGAAATCAATTACTAAGATGGCCCCAACGACACTCGCCGCCACCATCAAAAAGACCCAACTGGAGATCGCCCAAAAATAAGGAGACTCAAAATGGAAGAATCTTCTCGCAGCTAAAGATGCCAACAGGATTAACCAAAACGCTGTCGTCAAAAAAAAATTGTCAAGGAATATTACTGCTAAAACGTTATGAATTAATTTAGACATTAAAGGCCTCATGTTCTTCGTTTTTATTCTGTGCGATAGCTGTTGGGAGATCATGGGGCGCTTCAGGCGTCTCATTTTGCGCATATCCCCAATCTAAGGGCATCTGCAACCAAAATCCCTGAACATTAACATTTAAAAACTTGATCGCCTTCGCAACTAAGTGGACGTCTTTCTGCATGTAATCATTTTGAAGACGCGGAGCTCTTGAAAAATCCCGAGTTCCCTCTTTAGCTGATAGAACCGGGTACGCATTTTGTCTACCTTGGGTTAGCGTCTTGAACCCATCACGTGGTGTGTGCAAAAAAACTTCTTCATAAGCGATGTTATTCGCCTTAGCGCATTTTTTAATGCCGTTGATAGTTTCGGGAGACAAAGGCCGCATAACGTCTATGCCGTGCGGAATATTTTCTTTTTGCACACCAGTTGTTAATTCATCGACAGATGCGCCTAAATGTTTCTTCCATAGAGCTACTCGTAAATCTCGCGCAAATTTGCGTGTAATAATCTTGATGCCTTGTCCGACATCAGTCATAGCGGCACTCTCCGTATCCACCACCACCGCAGTCAACTCAGTATCGCCGTTCCCATTCAGGCTGCGATCATTTATATTTGCACTTCCAATTATTGCGACCGCATCATCCACGATAAGAAGCTTACTATGCACGTAAATCATTTCGGTTAGCACATAATTATCCGTATGCCCATAATTTCTCAAATTAAGCACAGTCAGATAGCGCTTCCATTCATTCTCCAATCCTTTGGAGGCCAACATATTGCTGATTTGCATATTAGTTGCAGGAGGCTTTTGCAAGCCCCATTTTTTTGCATTTTTTGAAACGATAAAGGCATTTATCTTGTGGACCAAACTATCTCGACCGCGTTTTAAACCTTGCAAAGCCCACCACGCCTGCGAATTCGTTCCAGCGTCTTCCAACACTCCTTCGGGATGTTCTGGTAAGGTCATCCATATGTGGAATGGGCGTCCGGCATAAATTGCCTTGCCTACGGCATTTGCTAGCTCATGAATAATCGCATTGGTAGAAGGAGCCTTGGTTCCGTATTCATCTGCACCGCAATTCGACATGAAAAATTGATTTTCAATGTAAATGAACGCTTGCGCAGAACGTATGCAGTTTACCATTGCGTCAAGTATGCTGGTCTGATGGGTGTCCACCCATGCTGCTCGCGCAGCCTGCACAATCTTGCGACGTTTAGGATCAGATTTTTTCCAGTCATCGTTAATATAGCTATGGTAGTCATTCCACAATACTAATTCATCTTTAAGCTGCTTTGAAGACGCGGACCTGCAGACCTGCACCACTGCAGTACCGCTTCCTATTGCTAAAGGATCAACCAGATAGTCAGCCCCTTTCGCTTTCTTAAACCAGTCGACCGCCATACTACTATCGAACGCATTCGTCCCTCCGCCAGCGAAACTATTCCACCGCAAAATGAAATTCACGAACACATCATATGCCGCTGGACCAGCGATTTGAAGCGCAACATCCTGCCAAGGCTGGCGCGGTTGAAACCTCTCATCAAAAACTTTTCCATCTTTTCCATACGATGCCTGAAATCCAGGCCGATCATTTTTATCTTTTAATAATTCCGTTTCTTTTGCAGTAAGGGGCCGAGATGCAACGAGCTGCTGATTATATGCATCATTGATGACGTGATGGGTCGGATCGATCACAACATTGAACGCGTTCGTATCCCATCTGCCGTAGGCAAGATCAAAGCCGCCAACAAATGCTATTGTTCCATCTACAACCAAGGACTTCTGGTGATGCGAAAACAGTAAGCCACTTTCTCTACTAACGGTGCTGCGTCCGGTATTTGAGTTCTGAAGCATGACGCTAATAGAACCCTTTCCTTTAGGCAGGCCAAGCAGTTTAGCTTGGGAGCTATCGTCGTGCGTATCCAAAGCCTTACTGATCGAATCGTATAGTAAGATGCGGACATGAACCCCTCGCTGGATGGCGGAAGCAAGCAGTTCAGATAGGCGACCCGGGTGCCCAGGCTGACCACGCTGATCGAGTTCTACATCATAATCCAGCTGCCAGTCGGTAATCAGAACAAAGCTCTTGGCGCCTCGAATCGCATCGGCGACTGCCTTGAGATAGTCTCGTCCAGTGATGTAAGGTCTGCACGTGTTCCCATAACGAGGGAAAGCAAACGGCTTCTCCATATCAAAATACTGCCCTGTAATGGATGACTGGGTGTTTTTCGTCACTTGAGCTGTGTAAATATCTGCGGCCATAAAATACTATTTCCCGAGGTCGAACCTGAATTAAGTCACACGCGAATTTTTTTATTCAATTGCACTGCAGATGTTACCTGGGCATCCGTTTTGGCAATCTCGCTAACGAAGGCATCACGTACGTCATCCAAGTCACGTCCATCCTGAGCAAAATTGAGTGCGTCGGAAATTCGTCTGGTATTTGGGCTTGTTGCGTCTGTCGACCAGCTTGTAGCGATAAGCCGCATCGCTGTCAAACCACTGACAAACCATATTCTTTTGGGATGTTCACTTATTCTGGTGAAGATGTCTTGCTGCTGCGCTGAGGTAAGTGGGATTTTCCCGTCTGCTGGAATAGCACCTTCGCAAAGCACTTCATCCCAGTGTTGCTCTCCGAACACTTCGGGAGAGACCATCCGTCCATCATTCGCTTTTGCCGAAATAGGATCGAGCATCACAATCTTCCAAACCTGATTTTCCGGAACAGCGCCATGCGCGCCGGGGATGTCCTGGAAGTTGAGGCCAAATTTCAACGGCACATTGTTCTGTATGCTCATGGGCAGCAGGGGCATCGGATAACTTAAACTAGTCGGCCCGATGAAATTTTTTGTACCAGCATGTATCGTAATCTTGCCCGGACACTGCACGGTAATGTTCCCACCACTAATCGTAATATTCGCCCCACCCGCCGTCGATAGGCTAATGCTCTTCGCCGCCGCCCAGTCGATGTGCGCATTGGCGCTGATGATATCGACCTGATCGCGCGCCTGTACGTTCAGCACGGCTGTCTGCGCCTGCAGATCGACTGCATCTTTTGCGGCGATGAACTGCAGGCCGACATTCTTGTCGCCCGGTTTCGTTGCTCCACCTAGCATGCCGATGGACTGACCATTCTGGATACGGAGTTGGCTGCCGACCGCATATTGCGTGTCCTGGCCACTCATCAGTGTGGATGTCTCGCCAATCGACATCTGCAGATCTTGTCCTGCCACGACGCCCAGCCCGGCTCGGGCGGTGATAGCGATGATGGCGTCGCTGTTGTGCGGCAGCTTGTCGTCCGATGGGGAGACGGGTTTACCGGGCGCCTCGGCTTGCGCTGCGTCGATGCTGTCCCGGCTCAACATCCCGGCTACCGCCGTATGGAGCGCCTTGACAGGCGCGGCTTGCGGATCTATTGCGCTGGCGTCGGCTTTCGTGCTGCCTATCTGCCCAGCAAGCGCAACAGCGTGGTGCGTCACTGCAGCGCTGCTAAAGCTTTGCGCCAGCAACATGGCCTGTTTCATGTGGACGATGGCTGGCGCATTGTCACCTGCGGGCTCGCGTTCCTGTGAGCCATGCGTAACACCGAAAGTACCCAGCAGCAGCCCAGCGCCCGCGCGCATAGCGCCGAAGGCATCAGTGCGCAGTTCGGCGCCCAGGCCGCGGAAGCTGCCGCGGAAATTGTCGGCGCTGTGAAGCATGTGCCCCAGTGTCAGTTCGGTGGCCGCCTGCGTCGATTTCAAGCCGGTGCGGCCTTGCTGGTCAGTGTCATCGAATAGCAGCTGGTTGTAGCCGTTGCCACCGAATTCCCTGCTGCGCATGCCGGACTGGGCGGCGCTGTTGCGCTGGCCAGCGCTGTCGGCAGAAGCCCCGTGCCAGTGCGGGCTATTGCCTCCGGCGAGGTTGCCCTGCGCTCCGATGGCGTGATCGGACGCGTGCCCGAAGACGCCGAGGTCGGCTACCTGGTTGCTGCGGCCACCCGGTGTTGGCAACTGGCCGCCTTCGCCCTGGCCGTTGTAGAGCGCACCCAAAATCAGTGGACGGTCGATGTTATTTTCCAGGAACGTAACCAGCACTTCCTGGCCAATGCGCGGCAGGAACTGTGCCCCCATGCCGCCGCCGGCGGAGCGCTGGGCTACGCGCACCCAGCAAGTTGCGTTGGCGTCGTCCTGGTCGCCTTGCCAGTGAAAGCGGATGCGCACGCGACCCAGTTTGTCGCAGTAGAGTTCCTCGGCGCCGCTGGCATTAGTTTGTCCGTCGGGGCCAACCACAATGGCGCTTTGGCTGCCTGGAGCTGTGGCGCGTGGCAACAGCATCGTGCCGCTGGCATCAAGGATGGCCGGCCGCCATGGCAAGGTGGCATCCATCATGTCGATGCGATTTGCGTAACCAGTGCTCTTCGCTTGCTTGATCATGTCGGCGAAACCAAACCCGGGGAGGGCGCCAGCGTCGCTGCCTGTCAGTCGATGGCCAGCATCGGCCGACGCATTCCCGGTACTCCGCTCCATGCATTCTTCCAGCAACTCGGGCACTGGACCAAACAATTCTGCCAGGCCATCAACGGCAGGCCCAGGCAGGTTGTTGATGCCCATTGAGACGACGCGCAGAACGTTGTAGACAGGCGCCGTTTCGGTGTGACCACCCAGCGGACCTTGGGTCAGGCTGAAGCGGGTCCCGGGGCGCAGTGTCCGCACGGTCGAACGTGCCTGCCAGCGCTGGCTCGCGGCTTCCAGCGCCTCCATCTGTAAACGCGCATAACGCTGCGCCTCGTCAGCTCCCGCGTACGCATACAGGCCGGGCGTGTCGTAACTTTCCAGCTGCGGGGCGTGCATGCTCCCGACTTGCCGGTTGGTCGGTACGCTGGCGGCGACGATCTTCTTGGCCTTGTAGTCATAGCTGAGCGTCGTCACGGATGCGGCGCCAAGGCTCACAGCGGCCGCGAGCGCCTGAACCGTATCCTGGGCTTCGCCGGCACGCGCGTTGTGATAGCGGATTCCTTGGCCGGCGATACTGTCGCGGCTGGTGGCGTCTTCTGCGAACGCATCGGCCTGGGTAGAATCGGCGAACAGCACCATGCGGTGCCCTGAGACAGATTCTGCGTGCTCTTCCATCGCCCAGCCCAGGCCCTCTGAGGCGAGCAGGCGGGTGATGAAGTCGAGATCCGTCTCGCGGTACTGGATGCAATAACTGCGTGGGCGCACATCGGCCATAAACTGGGCGACGTCGTCGCTCCAGCGCCAGTCGGCATAGTCAGGGTAGCGCAGCAGTACCGATTCAACGATCTCAATCACGCTTTTGTCTTGCCAGACGCAGTTGTTGCGGCTCTGGCTGAGGGGCCACAGGAAGGAAGAAAGGCGCAGGCGGTACCGCACAAGAGTGCCTGTGCTGCCCAGCATGGCAGCTTCGCTGACCAGGCCGGTGAAAGTGGTACGCGTGCCATTGGCCAGACTGATTTCCAGGCTGGCTTGCTGGCCAAGCAGTTCTTGCAAGGGCAATTCGCCGTTGCTCGACAAGACGATGATATCGCGCGCATCGACCTTGCACACTTCCTCGACTGCCAAAAAAGCTTCCACCAGCAGGCCGGACATGGGGATGTTGCCGTCCCTGAACTGCAGGTCGTACAGACGTGTGAGGCTGCCAAAGGTTGACAGCGCGGTCAGTATGTTTCTTACGATTTCCATAGAGGAGAATCTTGCCTGTAAAGTGAATGCCGTCCGTCAGGGATAGCTGCGGATATACACTTGCTTCCATATGGCAAGCAGATGTTTTTGATAGGGTGCATTGCGCGGCAAGGACAGCGCCGCGTCAGCCTTGTAGGCGCCGCCAAAACTTTCCTGGCCCGGAATGCGCACCAGCGATTCGCCGCGCAGGGCGTATTTTTCGGCACCCTGGCGCAGGATGATCTTGACGGTGTCGGAATCGACACCGCCGCCGCAGAACATCTTGTACGGAACGGTCACTTCCGCGACGCCATCGTTGTTCAGGTCGGTCACGGTGACGTGCTTTGCAAAAAATGCCGCGCTCGCATCGAGGCCGGGGCAATCGACGCCATCCTTGATCGTCCATTCTTCGGTCCACGGTCCGGCGCTGTTGCTGCCGGCTTTGCGGTAATAAGTTGCGCGCAGGTCAATGCGCTCGATGCGTCCAGAGGTTGGCCGGGCGCGTGATGCTCCGCTGGCCGAGCTCAGTATCAGGATATGCGCGCCTGTTTTATCCTGCACATTCAGCGCGGTGATCACGTCGCCGTCAACAGCGATGTTTTCTCGTCGCAGCTCGCTCTTGTCGATGTTGCTGGAACTTACCTCGGCAGAGGAGGAGGCACAGGCACTAATGCTGACTGCGCCGAGAGTGAAGACAATGGAGTGAAAAAGGGATGTCATGACATGCTACCGGGTAGCATTTCCTTTCTTTGCTTTAATGGCGATACCGAAAGCCTTGTTCAGTTCTTCCGCCGTGTGTTCGGCAAGAGTATCACCGCGTTCAATCTCTTTTTTGGCGAACTCATGATAAGCCAGAGGAACGAAATAGCGCAGTTCGGTTTTTTTGAACGGCGTGAAATTGATCTGGTCGCCCTGGTTGCCACCGACGCACACGATGTTTTTGCCGGATGTGGCATATGCCAGCGTTGCGTGGTGCGTACCGACCAGGACGATTGCGCCAAAAATCGGCGTCTTGATTTCAACAAAGTTGGCATCCAGTGCCACGGCACGCGCCCGGAACGAGTTTTTCCATTTTGGGTAAGCCGGCGTGCATGTCGTCAGACAAAAGTTGACGAAAGAAGCGCACCAGGCATTGGTCGTGCCGACCATGCTCGTCAAGAACTTCGCATTTGTTTGCTGATGGAAGTTGCTGGTCTTGGTGATGACATCCTCGGTTTTTCCGGCCCATTTTGTCGCCTCTGCCAGGGCGACGACCATCCATGGCGCGCGGCGCTGATCGACGTGCAGCAGCGCCAGTGGTGCGCCGGTCCCTTCCTTGCTGCGTGCCAGGGCCGGCGCCGATGCGGCAGCCGGCGCAGGCTTGGGAGGCGGCTGGACCGGTGGGGGTTTGGCATGTGGTGTTGCCGACCCCTCTGTCGATGCCGGAGCCTTGGCAGGGACCTGCTGCAATTTCGGTGTGGCGGCCTGACGCCGTGCGGGTGCCGACGGTGCTGCAGCCGCACCGCCATACAGGGAAATTTTCTGCGCCGGATAGATCTTTGTGACATCCTTAATTTGCGGATTGTCGCGCCGAATTTCGGCAACCGTGGTGTGGTAGCGGCTGGCAATCTTTCCCAGCGTGTCGCCGGACTGCACTACGTAGGCGATTGGTTTGCGGACGGCTGGCTGGACGGGTGCCGGCGTTTTCGGCTTCTTGACATCGGTTGGCGCCACAAAGGTCATGGCATCGTGGATCAATGCCACGCATGACGATCCGGTCGACGTAAAGAAGGTGTGAATCTGCTTCCAGCCGCCGGCATCGTCGGGTGCGGAGATGACGACCTTCTTGCTCTCGTCAAGGTGGACAATCTTCGGCAACTGGCCCTTGGCGTCCGTGCTGGTGTGCTGTACGTTGCCGCCGATGTCGACCTTGACCGGCAGGTTCGCTTTTGGCTTGGCGCCATCGGAAATGGTGACCGTTGTCGCGTCCACGATTTGTTCTTTGCGCGTATCTTTAAGACCGTGGAATCCTTCTTTTTTTTCCATGGCATCGAGCATCGTGTCCATCTGCTCATCGCTCAGGTCGCTGAGCTTGGTGGTCGTGGGCAGACCCAGTGGTTCGCTGATGGCAGCTGCATATGCTTCCGGATCATTATTGTCGGTAGCCGGTGCGTAGCCGCTGTGCAGCTTGCCGTTCTTGTCTGGTATGCCGGCCAGCATCGTGTAGATGGTGCGCTCATTGAATTTGCGGCGCAGCAGTGCTTTTTTCTGGGCGCGGCCATCCTCGTAACTGGCGAAGATGAGAAATTCGCCGTTCGACTTGGTTTTACCGACACCGATCGCGCCATAAATTGGAATGCCAGTTTTGGCCGTGCGCAAGTTGCCGGGATTATTGAAACGCCAGGCAACGGTGCCGCCGCTGCGCAGCAAGTGGCTACCATCACTGGCAGCGTAGTCCACCGTTAATATTTTCGCAGTGTATTTGGCACTGACAAATTCCTTGGCCATGTACCGTCCCTTACTTTACGGGTTTCAGCGTGGACTCTTTGACCAGGACATCATCGATGGTCTGCTTGCTGTTCCTTGCATAGTTGCGCGTGAAAACTGGTCTGAAGTAGTAACTCGGGTCGTCCGGATGGGCGCTGTCCGACGTGACAAACCTGTACCAGGTGACTGTCGTGGCGCCTTTGCCCGGACGCTTGTCGGCATAGACGAAATACAGGTTTTGACCCTGGGCCACGACGATGCCATCGGCAATTGTGTCATCGCCAGCGCCCGCGCTTTCTGGCGCGAAGTCGACATCGTCACTGGTGCGCACAAGCGGCACCTGGTTCCATGCGTCCTGATCTTTGGACTTGAAGAAAAAGTTGTAGCTGCGCCGGAATGTCGTGGTGTCCTGGTAGGTGCCGACTACGGCTGTAACTTTGCCGCCCGCGACCGGCCATTCATGCATTCCCTGGTGCATAGGGAACACGTCCTTTGACCAGGCGCTGCCCTGGGCAGCGAGCTGCAGCGCGAATGCCAGACACACGGTGGTCAATGTTTTGTTTTGCATGAAGAGCATCAAGCTTCTCCTTCCGGATGTTGAATGAGATATGCCAGGATATCGGCGTCGAGGTGAACACTGGCGTCGTCGAGTGCGGCATCGAAATAGGGGTCGTCGTCCACGTGCAGGGCATTCGCGTCGTCTTCCATGGCGCCAGCTGCCGGCGCGGACGATGGCTCGGCTGTTACCAGCTTCCACGCGTCCTCACCGACCTGCAAGGTCAACTCTTTGCCTTTCGGGAAATCCTGCCGTGGCAGCCGGCCATCCTTGCCAACTTTTCCTTGCGCCAGCGTGGCGCCGGTATCGTCGCGGATCTTGTACGGCGCGTCCACCAGCCCCACGAGATCGGCGACGTCGTCGGAGCCTGCGAACGCAAAACGCAGGCTATGCGTACCGGCCTGGCGAATCATTTGTTCAGGACTTAAGACCTCGGCAAGCTGCGTCGGTAGCGGTGGCAATGCTGGTGCCACCCCGGCGCCGCCATCGAAAATATGCTGCCCGCCCTTCACCGTAAAATTCCCCGGACAAGCGAACGTAATGTCCCCACCTTCCAGCGTCACCGACGATTGCCCTGCCTGCAGCACGATCTTCTGGCTCGCCTTGATCTCGATAACATCGTTCACCGAAATAATCGTTATCTCTTTGTCCGCCAAAATCTCCAGCTGATCCGTATGCGCCTGCAGCGACACCGGCCCGTTTGCGGCGATGGCTTGAATCCCACCGCTGTGCGTGAACAGCCCGATTGCATTCGCTGCGACTGCGGAAATCGTATGTCCGGCCGTCCACTGCACGTCCGACTGCGCCGTCCACTGCAGCTGCCCACCCGCAAACACAACAGTCGATGCCGGCGAGGCCCAGTTGATGCTGCTGGCGCCATCGAACAGCATGACGGGCTGCGCAAATTTTTCGACCGGCTGCGCGGCGTCGAGCTCGCGCGAACCTGACGTCGCTTTCAGTGCACTGTGCCCGCCAACCGCGCCTGCGTACTTGCCGTTTTCTTCCGGGTCGATCTGCGACATGAAGGCCGATTGCGCCTCGTTCGCGGCCTTGCTGGCCAGCGCGTTCTGCGCGTTGGCGGCATCGATCAACGTTGTGGCCAGCGCGGACGCGCCCTTGAGCATGCCGACCGCTTCTGCCGCATCGAGCTGCGTCGACGTGACGCTGCTGCCTTGCCGCGCGCGCGCCGATGTGGACACCAGCAACCCTTCACCACCGCGCAACATGCCCCAAGCATCGGTGCGCAACTCAAAACCGTTGCCGCGGTAACTGCCGCGCTGCGCCGAGTTGGCGTTGTGCGCGACCAGGTAGCCGAGGTTCAGCTCGGTCGCGGCGCTGCTCGTAGCCAGGCGGGTGCGCAGCTGGCCGGGGGTGTCGTCGGTGACTAACTGGTTGAAACCGCCACCGTCAAAATTATTCGTGTGGTAGCCCGACAACACGCCCGCGTGTTCGACGCCGGAATCGACGCCGGCGGAGTACGGCGGCAAGTCGCTGCCAGTGTAGAGCTGGCCGACGATGAT
>Ga0247814_10000679_pt1 | contig 24722 bp, 22 predicted proteins | sample UWRJL179409R1_FD_179947 | JGI IMG/M metagenome (GOLD analysis project Ga0247814, IMG submission 179947) | Plant litter microbial communities from Arlington Agricultural Research Station in Wisconsin, United States - UWRJ-L179-409R-1 | ecosystem: Environmental > Terrestrial > Plant litter >... | reverse complement strand
AAAGAGCCTGGTTGTTTACTCCTTGATCATCCGTAATCAAGGGAACTGGAGGAACCGGATTGATTTGCACCACTACATTATCCGTGGTGATATAGCAACCATCCAAACTCGTTTGCGTTACCGTATATGTGCCTGCAGACGATACGGTTGATAACGAATCCAAAGACCCGTTCGACCAAGAATGGGTAAATTCCGGACCGGCCCAAGTGGTGTTATGCTGCGCAATCAGCACGCCAGAACCACATAGAAATACCGTATCCGGACAATCCCAGTGTACATCCGTGATACATACATCTACCTGATCTAGATTACATCCACCGTTCAAACGCAAATAATAATCATACAAACTGCGTGTGGGATCTACTAAATTCCCATAAATAAAATCGGATCCGCCTTTCGTTTCTGAAAAAATAAACCGGTTATAGTTATTATCCCCGCAATAAGTATTGGTTCCGATAACCGTAGTATCGCGTATAGTTGGATATTCAAATGAATAAATTGGCTTATATGGGATTTTAATATCATCCAGAAACACGGCAGATATCAAAGGTTTATCATTGGCTGCAGGCGCTATGCCGGTGACGTAATCATCTTTTACACCACCCATGTTTCTTGCCCAGACGCGTGTTCCTGCCTGGTCATATCGGGCCACAAACCCATCCTTAAATCCCACACTGTTGAAGGTGCCCTCACCATACGCCGCCGAATATTCTGAAAATGTGCACTTAAACCATCCGCCGATATATACTTCGCCGGCCGTACCGATAATTACCCTACGAGAACTCAATTCACTGTCGCTACCGGCTGCTTTTGCCCATAACAAGGCTCCTGCGTTATCATACTTGGCTAAAAATATACGGTTTGCGTATGCACTTGTTAGCGGAGTGGCCGTATTGGGAAAGAAAACCAAATTTCCCGTAAAATCACCCGTGAGATATACATTAGAACTGGCGTCAATATCTATTGAATAGGCAATGTTACTGGAGGCGCCGCCAATCTTCCGGAACCACTGTTCGGCACCACCGGCATTAAATTTAACCAGATAAACGGCATTCAATATGTTGTTTGTCTGTAACACATCAAAGGTAATATCGTTGGAAAACTGTCCTATACCATATATATTGCCGGCAGCATCCACCGCGACGTCCAATCCCCTGCCGTTATCTGTTCCAGCGCCGGCTTTTGCCCATAAAACGGTTCCCGCGGCATCATATTTACATACGAATGCATCTGCGGACTGTGCCGTAAGGTTGACCGCTCCAAAATCTGCCGTATTTTTAAATTCACCCGTAATGATGACATTTCCGTTGTTGTCCACCGCCAATCCGGAACTGATATCAGCCCCCGTTCCACCAGCCCTTCGAGCCCATAACAACGTACCTGCATTATCATACTTGGCAACAAAAACATCCTGTAGCCCGGCTGAGGTAAGCGTTGTAGCGCCAAAAGAGGCCGTTCCTTGAAAATACCCCGTGATGTATACGTTACCGGACGCATCTACGACCACCGCATTCCCTCTTTCATCAGCAGAACCACCAGCTTTTACGGCCCAAACAACTTGCCCGGCACTGTTCGTTTTTACCAAAAAAATATCGGAAAGCCCGGATGAGCCGATGGAAATAGCGCCCAAATTAAAATTCAGCGTAGAGCCAAAGTAACCGGTCACGTATGAATTTCCGGCAGCATCGGAAGCTATGTCCAACACTTCATCTTGGTTCAATCCCCCAGCTTTCACAAGGAATTGGGCCGACATCTTGTTATTGAAGTTTCCTAAAAATATACCTATCAATAAAAGAAACCTGATTGATTTCATTGCCATTGGAATGCGGTTAGTTTAAATCAAAAATAAACAAAAAAAACCAAAATCTTAATAAATGTGAAAATATTCAAATTTTGAAAGTGGAAGTCAATGAGGACATAGATATACATAAAATTATGCCGATGTATTTGTATTTTAGAGAAATAACCTTACATTTGCAACCCATTTTTAGGGACGAAATATCATAAACAATTCAAAATGAACCAGTACGAAACGGTTTTTATCGTAACTCCCGTGCTCTCTCAGGATCAACTGAACGAGGTCACGTCCAAGTACAAGGAGCTACTACAAGAAAACGGCGCGGAGATTGTCAATGAAGAAAGCTGGGGCTTGAAAAAGCTAGCTTATCCGATTAACAAGAAATCCACCGGATTTTATCATTTGTTCGAATTCAAAGCTGAAGGCGACATCATTTCCAAATTGGAAATCACTTTCAAACGTGATGAGCGTATCATGCGTAACCTAACCGTAAGCTTGGATAAGTTTGCGGTAGAATACAACGCTAAACGTCGCGTAAAATTGGCTGATAAATTCGCCACCAAGTAACCTTTTTCCAAGAATTTAATTAAAACATTAAAACAATGGTAGAGCAAAACGCAGGAGGAAATCAATCCGAAATCCGCTACCTGACCCCAATCCCGGTTGAGGTTAAGAAACAAAAATACTGCCGCTTCAAAAAAGCCGGTATCAAATACATTGACTATAAAGATCCGGATTTCTTATTGAAATTCATCAACGAGCAAGGTCGTATTCTTCCTCGCCGTTTGACTGGAACATCTTTGAAGTTTCAACGTAAAGTATCAACAGCGGTAAAAAGAGCCCGTCAATTGGCCTTGTTACCTTATGTATCAGATCTTTTAAAATAAGGAGGTAACCGATGGAAATCATTTTAAAACAAGAAATTGAACACGTAGGTTCAAAAGACGAAATCGTTACCGTGAAACACGGTTATGCCAGAAATTACTTAATCCCACAGGGTTATGCAATCCCGGCTACCGCTTCCAACAAAAAGATTTTGGCCGAAAACTTAAAGCAACGTGCCCACAAAGAATCTAAAATTTTGGATGATGCCAAAAAATTGGCTGAAACCATCCAAGGTTTGACGGTGAAAATTGGCGCTAAAGCTGGCGAGAACGACAAAATTTTTGGATCCGTGAACGCATTGCAATTGGCCGAGGCTTATACAAAAGCTGGTCACAATATCGATCGTAAGCAAATCACTTTGATTGATGCAGACTCCATCAAAACTTTAGGAACTTACAAAGCAAAAGTAAAATTGCACAAAGAAGTTTCTACAGAAGTTGAATTTGAAGTTGTTGCAGAATAATCTCAATTAATTTTCAGAAAAACCCTGTCGGCAACTCCGCAGGGTTTTTTCTTTTATATTCGTTTGCATGGAAAGCATTCCTCTTTTATACGCGCCCGCAGGTTCACATTATGAACTAATCGATTGTGGCAATTCAGAAAAACTGGAGCGTTTCGGTGAATACATCACCATACGCCCCGAGCCACAAGCCATTTGGGACAAAACCCTTTCAGAAAAAGAATGGCAAAAATTGGCCCACGTAAAATTTGAAGGGACGGGCAGTCGTACCGGAAAATGGACCAAACTAAAACCTATCCCCGATAATTGGAACCTGCATTACAAAAACGGAAACCTGAATATTTCATTCTCGTTGGCGTTGACGGGATTCAAACACGTAGGTATCTTTCCGGAGCAAGCCGTAAATTGGGAATTCATCTACAAATCGTTGAAAGCCTGCAAAAACCCACAGCCAAAATTCCTGAATCTGTTTGCCTACACGGGTGGCGCATCGTTAGCAGCCAAAGCAGCCGGTGCCGATGCCACGCATGTGGACTCCATCAAACAAGTAGTTAGCTGGGCTAGGCGCAATATGGAACTTTCCAGCCTAGAAAATGTACGCTGGGTAGTGGAAGATGCCGTGAAGTTTGCCCGACGCGAAGTAAAACGTGGCAACAAATACAACGGAATCATCCTAGATCCGCCAGCATTCGGGCACGGACCAGACGGTGAAAGTTGGGTACTCGAGAAACAAATTAACGATTTGTTGAAAGACGTGTTGATGCTACTCGATCCAAAAGAACATTTCCTCATCATTAACACCTATTCACTCGGTTTCTCTGCATTGATTGTAGAAAACATGATCCAAAAAATTGCGGATCATATTGGTTTGAAAGTAAAGTTGGAAGCGGGAGAACTTTATTTGCCGGCGAAAAGTGGCGTGAAATTGCCTTTGGGTGTATATTGTAGGTTTTCCAATATCCCCTAACGAGCCAATACTTTCTCGTATACCCCAATATAACTCTGTGCTGCCTTCTTCCACGAAAATTCGGCGGCACGCAATTTCAACAGATTGCTTTTTTGGTTATCAAAATCAGCTAAGCCTGCTCTTAATGTTTGCGCCATTTCATTGGGCTCGAAAGTGGGCCAATAATTCGCATCTTTCCCTCCTATTTCGGGCAAAGACCCGATGGTAGAAAGAAAAACGGGCTTACCGAAATGCATGGCCTCGATCACCGGTAAACCGAAACCTTCGGCCACGGAAGGCATAAGAAAGGCTTCGCAGTGCTGATAATATGCCACTTTCTCCTCTTCGGTGATTTCTCCAGTGACAATTAAACGATCGCTTACGCCCAATTTACGCGCCTTTTCCATCAGTTTTTCGGCATAATCGTTTGAGCGGTTGCCGGCGATCACTAATTCATGTTCGGGAAATTCCAACAAAAGCGGAATCAGCGTGTGGTAATTTTTTTTGGGAGTGATTAATCCAATGCCGAAGAAGTATGGTTTTTCTCGTTTGTTGGTCGATAAGATGTCTGCCGTAGGCAAAGCAGGTGCGTTATAAATGACATCTGTGAATACATTTCTTACATTCAGGTGCTTATGCACTTCATCCGCCGTAAATTGGGAAATAAAGATAACGGCAGAACTTCTATCTATAAGCTGCTGTACTTTGGATAATTTCCGTTTCACCTTAAAATCGTGCGACGATTCGTAGATAAAATTCAGATCGTGGATGGTCGTGACGATCGGAATCGATTTATCGGCCGGTAAATAGGCCGACAGTTGATGCGTACAATGCCACAGATCCACACCCGTAGAAACACCCAAAAATTTATTGTGGTCGTATAGTTTTCCATATTGGGCTGGTTCGGGAAACGATCGTTCCGTTTTCTGTTTTTGGAAAAATTGGAAATCAAATTTTTTCTCTTCCAACAAGGCATTACCCAAAAACTCACAGAATTTACCCAAGCCACTCTGCTGATTTTTTAACCGTTCCGAGTCAAATCCTATCCAAGCCATTTATCTCCTATTAAGGTTTGATATATCTTCTGCATAGCGGCGTGTCTTCACGTATTTGATAAAAGCGGCCTGTGCACTCAAACGACAAATCACATATCCGTAATAGCCATCCAAAAAACCCAACTGTAACCAAAAACATTTGATGAATTTGATGGACGGCCCGATGGCAATCTTCGCTAAACTCGGTTTTTTTCCCATTTGGGCTTCGGCTTTGGCCGCTATTTCCGTAAAATATCCAATCTGCTTTACGTGGTCCGCAATGGTATAATAGCTGTAGTGCAACAAATCACCTTTGAGGTGAGAAACGGATCCTTTTTTATCGGTCAGTTCCCATTTGTCATGCGGGTTTACGCCGCCCCATTGTCCTTTAGTTCGATCCCAAAGACGCGTTTTCACATCGGGGTACCAGCCACAATGACGAATCCATTTGCCGCAATAGTTGGTTAATCTGTTCAATGAATACGCGTCAAACTGCCAATTTTCCTTAGCCTTTAGAATGGAATTCCTTAGCTCGTCCGTCAGTGCTTCGTCGGCATCCAAACTCAAAACATAATCATAAGTAGCTTGGGAAGCGGCAAAATTCTTTTGCTCAATATGGCCTGCAAATGCGTTACAGATAAAGCGTACGTTAAATCGGCGACAAATTTCTTCGGTTTTATCGGTCGAAAAACTGTCTACCACAAGTATCTCATTCGCCACGCCCACAAGCGATGCAAGACATCTTTCGATATTTCGCTCTTCGTTATAGGTGATGATGACCGCGCTTAAACCGTTATTTTTTGGCAATTTTGCAAAAGTTTATCGGCATAAAAGTAACAATTAGCAATCATGGATAATTACCTCACGTTCGGCATATTTTGTTTTACCACGTTTTTGACCATCATCAACCCGCTAAGCATTATGCCGGTTTACCTCACGATGACTTCGGAATTAACCGTGGAAGATAAACGGCTCACTGCCCTAAAGGCTGTTATCACTGCTTTTATCACGATGTTGACATTTGCCTTTGCGGGGAAAGCGATATTCGATTTTTTCAATATTACCACCGATGCATTGCGTGTGGCGGGTGGTATTATCTTTTTGTTAATCGGTATGGATATGCTCCATGCGCGGTTGCCCAAAATCCGTATCAAGAAAAAAGAAGTAAAGGAATATGTGACGGACATTTCCGTTACCCCATTGGGAATTCCAATGATTTGTGGTCCAGGCGCCATCACCAATTCCATCATTTTGATGGGTGACGCCAAAACCCCCATGTTTAAAGCCGCATTGATTACCGCTATGCTCATCGTCTGCCTGATTACGCTGGTGGTATTATACTTCAGCCCAAAAATCATCCGCTTTATTGGGGATACGGGTAATAAGGTGATGATGCGTATTATGGGATTGATCGTGATGGTGGTAGCCGTCGAATTATTCTTTGCAGGTCTCAAACCTATCCTTCGCGATATCTTGAATATTCCGAATATATAAATCGTCTAAGGATAGAAAATGCAAACAATCTGGGGAAAAACAGACTCGTTACTGGGGTCGATTAAGTTAAAAATTAACCAATTTCATCTACCCGTTGAAGAAAAATAGAAAAAAATAAAATTTATTTTGACTGAATATCAGTAAATTAAATAAAATTCCAATAAAAAAGGTATGCATGCATACCTTTTTTATTGGAATCGGTTGTACATTTGCCTTGTCAAACAGAACAAAAACATTTAATAAAAGTAATCATGGAAAAAGAATTCAAAAAATTCCTTTATGCAGGTGTAGATTTAGCTGCTGCTGCAAGCGAAAAATTTCAGTCAACAGTATCTGAATTAGTTACCAAAGGCAAAATTTCTAGCGACGAAGGTAAAAAATTGGTTGATGACTTCTTTGCTAAAAGCGAAGAGCGCAAAGCTGAATTTGAGAAGAAATACAAAGAGTTTTCTGACAAATTAGGCATCAACAAAAAGAAAAACGAAGAAGAAGAATTGGAAGAACTTCGCAAAAAAGTTTCTGATTTGGAATCTAAATTGACTAAAACTAAAGCAACTCCGGCTGCTAAATAGTTAAAGAGTCTCTCATAGGCAAACAAGAAAAAAGGTCGGGCACCCCATGCTCCGGCCTTTTTTTATGTCCAAAAATATTGCTATCCGCTTTTATGTTAGGGCTTCCAAGCATATTCCATAAGTTCTAACCGCTTCGATGGTCCCTGCATACATAATTACCTCTTCGATGGCTATCAAGGCAATAAATCGTAACATACAATACATCGAACTACTTCATATAACATGGTAGAATCATTGCTGCAGCAATTCCCATAAAAAAAAGCTGCCCCTGAAGGGGCAGCTTTTTATACAAAGAATATATACAGTGATTATTTAACGATCACTTTTTGGCTATATGTTCCGTTATCGGCAACTACACGCAAAGTGTAAATACCAGCCGATAGACCGGAAACATCCAAAGTAGTATTTTGGTTAGACACCACATTGGCATTATGCGCAAATACTTGTTTTCCGTCAGCAGAGAACATTTGCATAGTAACATCTCCGTTGATTTCAGCAAACGTTACGTTTATCATGTTAGATGCTGGATTTGGGAATACATTGATGGCAGAAGTTTCGTTTTCTTCTACAGAAAATGTAATTCCTTCATTCAGGTTCAAGCGAATCATCGGCATATAACCGCCGCCTGTCAGGGCTGTCCAATCGTTGATTGAACCACCGGCGAATACCAATACATCATCGCTCAAGTTTTCCTCTTCACGAGCAACGCTCACTGTGTCTACATCACCCCAGATAGCTACGAAATAAGCACCACTGGCACTCAAATCAACCGGAGCAAAGAAATCCAGTTTCACAGAAACCGGGGTAGCAGTAGCAGCCTCATTTATTTCCGATGCTTGTACAACGTGTACGTCAGTTTCGCCTATGCTTACCAACTCAGATCCTGAACCGTCGAATATTTCGCCTCTCAATTCAGCACCGTCTGTAGTTTGTTCTGCCAATATTACAGTGATGGAAGTTGCTTGTGCGGCACTCACCGTTTCATAAAATACACCTACGGCTTTCACTCGGTCCTGGTTTGCACCAATCACGATTTCAGACCAACCGGCACCATCATAGATCCCTTTGTCACGCGCAAAAACGTTGGCAGATATTTCGATTTGATCAGTCACGGTGTTGTTAGCCGGCACATCTTCTGTTTGATCTCCCTCTACTAAGAACACCAAGTTTTTAACACCGATGCCGCTTGGGCTATAATCTACAGTAGTTGTCAGTGAGTCCTGCGCTCCTGGGGCTAAACTCGCCACTGGACTACTTGTACCTACCGAAGTACCGCCCACAGTCACATCCAACGTTACGTTAGTTTGTGCTGCTGACCCACGGTTTTGCGCATGAGCCCAAAGTGTTACCGGACGCTCTTGCCCTACAGGATATTTGCTGTATGGTCCAATTGAATGTTTTGTAAGTACCAAGTCGTTTGCCGGAATATCGGATACTTCGATATTATCCAGGTTAAACTGGGCTCCATCCATACCGTTATAGTTCCAACGGATTTTTACTGTTTCACCGGCATAAGCCGAAAGATTTACATACGCTTTTTTCCAGATGTACTGTGCCCAAGGCCAAGAATAGGCAGCTTCGCCCAATGCTTGGTCATCTTCTTGCCAAAGAACAGGACCCCAAGTGGCTCCGTCATCGGTAGAAACGTTTACCGTAATGTCTACGTTATCAAAAGCACCACCCAAAATACCATCGGCCAAGTGCCAGTATTGGGATGTATTGAAATCGAAAGCTACACGGTAGCTACCACCTGAGGGCAAAGTAATACCTGGCGTAATGATCGACTCGTTATGCTGGTTTACAGAATTGAAATACAATACAGAAGCACATCCACCTGGATTTCCGTTGGCTTCCAAGTGCCATCTTTGCACAGGGTTGGTTACCGTAGAACCGGCTTCGCTTTGTACAGTCCAGCTAGCTGGAGGAAACGTGCCCGAAAAATCTTCGGTTAAATACACTGCACGGTTAGCAGACCCCATGTATGGAGTACCCAAACCGGCTTTTGCTCCGTTTTTAATCTGGGCATTCGCCATCTGCGCCACGTTGGCCGTCTGGGCGAACGTTGCCGCAGATATCAGCGACATACCTAAAATTGAATAGAAATTTTTCATCTTAATAAATTTTCGTTTGATTTTACAAATCTACTGAAATCTAATATCCATATCAAAAAAAAAAATCTCATAGAATCTTCCTCCACCATACACTATTTACCAATCCTACAAGCCGCGCAAAAAATATTACCTTTACGCCCTAAACATGCGACACAAAACATGGCTCAAGTAGAAATTTTTATGCCCAAGATGGGCGAAAGCGTAATGGAAGCCACCATTACGGGATGGGTTAAAAACGAAGGGGATACCATTGAACTGGACGAAACAATTGTAGAGATTGCGACGGATAAGGTGGACTCCGAAGTGCCCTCCACAACCGCTGGCGTACTCGTAAAGAAATTATATAATGAAGGCGATGTGGTAAAAATCGGGGAACCGTTTGCCATCATCGAAACCAGTGCTTCGGCTTCAGCACAAACACCTACACCTAAAGCCGAAGTGGCTCCACAACCTGTGCCCGAACCTTCTTTTGTGGTGGAAGCAGAGAAATTTGCCGCCCCCGTCTCATCGAATGACGAAGAGGGTGTTTCCTCCAAGGACGGACGCTTCTATTCGCCGTTGGTGAAAAGCATCGCACAGAAGGAAGGGATTTCGCAAACAGAATTGGATGGCGTTCCCGGTACCGGCAAAGAAGGCCGCGTGACCAAAGACGATATCATCAATTATTTGGCATCGGGCCGTAAGCAGGCTGTAACTCCGCCAGCGCAAGCAGCTATTACGCCACAAGCACAAGCTAGCCCAGTAGCCAAAGCCGAACCTCTGAAAGAAGCGCCGAAACCTGCCATTTCATTGGGTGGTGGCGACGAGATTATCCAGATGGACCGTATGCGCAAGCTGATTGCCGACCACATGGTGATGAGCAAGCACACGTCTCCGCACGTGACTTCATTCGTGGAGGCTGATTTGACCAACATCGTGAACTGGAGAAACAAGAACAAAGGCGAATTCGAGAAAAAATATGGTCAAAAAATCACGTTCACTCCCATCTTTATGGAAGCCGTGGTGCAAGCCATCCGTGAACTTCCGGGCGTAAACGCTTCGGTGGACGGCGATAAAATCATCATGCGCAAAAATATCAACTTGGGTATGGCCACTGCTTTGCCTAGCGGAAACCTCATCGTTCCGGTAATCAAAAATGCGGATATGATGAACTTGGCCGGTTTAACCAAAAGCGTAAACGATTTGGCTGCCCGTGCCCGTATTGGCAAATTACAGCCAGACGAAGTTTCGGGCGGTACATATACATTGACGAACGTAGGCTCATTCGGAAACGTGATGGGTACACCGATCATCAACCAACCGCAGGTGGCTATTTTGGCCGTGGGCGCCATACGCAAGAAACCGGCCGTACTGGAAACCGAATACGGAGATGTCATCGCTATCCGCCACATGATGTTCCTTTCACACTCTTACGACCACCGCGTGGTAGACGGAGCTTTGGGTGGAACTTTCGTACGTCGCGTGGCCGACTTGTTGGAAGGCTTCGATCCGAACAGACCTGTTTAATTTTTAGGTAAATATTTTCACGGACCGTCTACCTTTGGTGGACGGTCTTTATTTTGATAGCATGAAACTTCATTTAGATAAACCGCTCGCCTTTTTTGACCTGGAAACTACGGGTACCAATATATTTAATGACCGTATCGTAGAGATAGCGATTGTCAAAATCAATCCGGACGGAACGGAAGAAACATACCATTCGCGTGTGAATCCAGAGATGGAGATTCCGTACGAATCGTCGGCCATCCACGGTATTTTTGAGAAAGACATCAACGACAAGCCCAGGTTTGCCGCTATTGCCAACGACATCATCGAGTTTTTGAAGAATACGGATCTCTCCGGATACAATGCCTTGCGTTTTGATATTCCCGTGTTGTTAGAGGAATTCTTGCGTTGCGGTATCGATTTCAATATGGATAACCGTCGCTTTGTGGATGTACAGGTGATTTTCCACCGCATGGAAGAACGCACGTTGAAAGCGGCCTACCGTTTTTACTGCAACAAGGAGTTGACGAATGCACACAGCGCTTTGGCGGATACACAGGCCACTGCCGAAATTTTGGCATCACAGATAGAGCGTTATCCGCAGTTGATTAATTCTGTCGATTTCCTGCATGAGTTTACCAACATCCGTAAGAATGCGGACTGGGAAGGTAAATTCACGATGGATTCGCAGGGAAATCCGGTATTCGGTTTCGGTAAACACAAAGGTAAAACGGTGAAACAGACTTTCATCGACGAGCCGGGCTATTATAAATGGATGATGGAAAAGGATTTCCTGCTGAGCACCAAAAACATGGTGACCAAAATTCATAAGGAACTTAATAAGCGTGTGATATGAAGATTATCTGCATCGGAAGAAACTATGCGGACCATGCCAAAGAACTAAGCAATGCGTTGCCCGAAAAACCGGTCTGGTTTATGAAACCGGATACGGCTTTGCTGAAGGATAACTCCCCGTTTTATATTCCAGACTTTACGAAGGATTTGCATTACGAATGTGAAGTGGTACTGAGAATATCCAAGGCGGGTAAATGCGTGGATGAGGCTTTTGCCGCCAATTATTATGACCAGATTTCGCTCGGGATTGACTTTACGGCCCGTGATATCCAGGAAGAAAAGAAGAAGAAAAGTTTGCCGTGGGAAGAGGCTAAAGCTTTCGACGGTTCCGCAGTGATCGGCAGGTTGTTGCCGGCGGCGGCGCATCCATTTCCATTTATGTTTACGTTGGATAAAAATGGGGAAACCGTACAAAACGGAAACACGGCCGACATGATTTTTTCTCCGGCGAAAATCATTTCCTACGTATCGCAATTCGTGACGTTGAAGGTAGGCGATTTGATTTATACGGGCACCCCGGCGGGTGTGGGTCCAGTGAAGATTGGAGATAGGCTCACTGCCAAATTGGGCGAAGAGGTTTTGTTTGATTTTGAGATAAAATAGTTGTAATTGTAGGGTACTGTCGCGACCGTACCCTACAATTACAATTATTTCCCGATCCTATATTTCTGCAGAAAATCTTCCCAATTCCACACAAACAATTCCATCATTTCGTTCAATTCCTTTAGAAACACCGGGTTTGGTGCGTTGAGGCGTTGGTAGTGCTCGTCTTGGTAGTTGTTCAGTTCGAATTTATTGAACAAGGCCAACGAAATCGTTTTTACGATGTTTTTGTTTTTCTTTTGGATTTCCAACAGGAACTTTTCGTATTCTAGGATAATCTCCTCGGCGATATGTTGGTCGCGTTTGGTATATCTTTCGGCCACTTCGCGCACGATGAGCATTTTCATGTCGTCGGCCTGTTCCTGTTCGAAGTATTCGTATAGGTTAAGTACGTTTCCGCCATAGATGATGTAGGTAAACCATTCAAAGTCTTCCTGACCGATCTGTGGCGATTTGTTGAACTGCTTTTCTTCGTTGATGAACGAAGCAATCTCAGGGAAGCCGCGCTCGATTACGTCAAAAATGGTATCCACGTAAATTTCAACCGCCTTTTCTTTCTTAATTTTCTTTTTTCCGAATAATCCTAGCATACCCAGATGTGTATTTGGTGTGTGAGTGTTTCTGTATATTATTTCAACCCGAAATATTTCTCGGCCTGTAAGCAGACTTCCGTTCCGATGGCCAACGCTGCCGTAGCTGCCGGCGAAGGCGCATTGAGCACGTGGATGGAATTGTCCTTGAATTCAAATTTGAAGTCGTCGGTCATTTCGCCATCTTTTCCCAACGCCATGGCACGCACGCCAGCCCTCCCGGGCGTAAGATCGCTGTCTTCGAGCGTCGGAACCAAGCGCTGCAAAGTCTTCAAGAATAAACGTTTTGAAAATGCCCGGCGATATTCATCGATCCCGAATTTTGTGTGTTTGAAAAACATTTTCCATGTGCCCAGGGCCGTCAAGGCATCCCAGGTGTCGCGGAAGCTAAAGTCAGTTTTTCCGTATCCTTCGCGTTTGAAGGTGAAAACGGCGTTTGGGCCACATTCGATTTCGCCGTTGTACATGCGTGTGAAGTGTACGCCCAAAAACGGAAATTCGGGATTGGGAACGGGATAAATCAAGTTCTTCACTTTGTGGTGCCCTTTTTCGGTGAGGATATAATAATCGCCACGGAAACCTACGATGTGGGTATCGGTTTTCACACCGTCCTTTTTCGCCAATCTATCCGACTGCAATCCACCGCAGAAGACAAGGTGTGTAGCCTTGAAGATCCCTTTGTTCGTGACCAAATCGGAACTGCCTTCGTGCTTGTTGATTTCCAATACTTCGGTTTCCGTAAAAATTCCGCTGTTTGGATTCAACGTTTTGATGAGTTCGCCCAACTTTTCGGTGACGCCACGGAAGTTGATGATGCCCGTGCAACCCACGAACAGGGCTTTTACGCCGGTGCAGTATGGTTCGTACTCCTTTATTTCGTCGCCGTTGAGGATTTTCATGTCCTCGATACCGTTTTGGAGGCCGCGTTGGTAGATTCCGTCCAGGCGTTCCACCTCATCGGGTGTGACGGCTACGATGAGTTTACCGCATACGTCATGCTCTATTCCGTAATCTTTGGCAAACTTGACAAGTTCGCGGCGGCCTTCCACACAGTTTTTGGCTTTGTAAGAGCCTGGCTTGTAATAGATGCCGCTGTGGATTACCCCGGAGTTGTTACCGGTTTGGTGGTCGGCCAGTCCTTTTTCTTTTTCGAGGACGGCGATGTTTTTATCGGGAAAACGCAGCTGAAGCTTATATGCGGAAGCCAATCCAACGATTCCGCCGCCCACTACGATGATATCAAATTTCCGTGTATCCAAAGTATTCCTAATCTACTGAATAATGGGCAAAATTAGGCTTTAGGAATGGTTTGTAACATAGGCTTAACATGCCAACGGGCTTATATTTTCAACAATTTTTAAACGAAACCCGGGAAATTGTTCAAAACATACCTCCACCGATGCTTCGATATGCCCGTAACCAGCTGAATTCGAAGGGAAATATGTGTTGCTAACCCTACTTCTATGCCTGTGTTAATTTATCATCCTTGATACAGTTGCCATTCGGCGTATAAGTTTATGGGTTGGGGCTGTAAATTTCGAACTCGGGGACATAAGTCGGTCGTTACGGACGTTAAGTTCCCAGATTCCAGGGTGTAAGTTTGTCATTCCGGAGCGTAAGTTGTATACTCCGGGGTGTAAGTTTCGTATTCCAGGCCGTAAGTTGGCCATTCCGGGGTGTAAGTTTCATATTCCAAGCCGTAAGTTGGCCATTCCGGGGTGTAAGTTTCGTATTCCGGACCGTAAGTTGGTCATTCCGGGGTGTAAGTTTCGTATTCCGGACCGTAAGTTGGTCATTCCGGGGCGTAAGTTGTATATTCCGGGATATAAGTCGGTCATTCCGGGCCGTAAGTTCGAGATTCCAAGGTGTAAGTTGGCTGTTCCCGTTTTTGGGTCGGCGATCTAGCGGCTGTTATGTTTAATGGTAGCCGATTTCCATTATTGCCTTTCCTGCCCCATCTTTGCACATTGAATTTTATGGAAGAGAAAAAGATTTTTATACCCGCATTGGACATCGAATGTACGTATTGGATAGGTGGCGATGGCCCGAACGTGGTATTGCTCCACGGGCTTTGCGAAAGTAAAAAAGTATGGCAAAACCATGCGGAAATGTTGGCTTCGGAATACCGTGTATTGGTTCCGGACTTGCCGGGCTATGGCGATTCGCAACCTTTTGCGGACGGCGATTTTTCATTGGAACGTATGCAGAAGGCGGTGTTTGCCATGGCGGATGCGGAGAATTTTGACCGTTTTTCCGTGGTGGGCCACAGCATGGGCGGGTATACGGCCTTGGCCATGGTGGAAACTCAGGTGAAGCGCATCAAAGGCATTTCGCTTTTCCACAGTACTTCGCATGCCGATTCGGACGAGAAGAAAAAAGGGCGCGACAAGTCCATCAAGGTATTGCAGCAAAACCGCGACCTATTCTTCAGGGAAGTATTCAAAAACCTATTCAACAGCGAAAAATTGGCAGAATATATGCCGCTGGTATTGGCCCTGTACCAGGATTCGGCCCAGATAGCGACCGAAACAGTGACGGGTACTCTGCTCGCCCTACGCGAACGCAAGGATAGGTTCGAGATGCTGAATAATTTTTATGGGCATATCTCCTACTTCATCGGCGAAAAGGACAATGTGCTGCCGGTAGACGATCTGGTGGAAGAGGCCGAAAAATTGGTGGTGGAATTTTATGTTTCGGAGGACTCGGGGCACATGGGTTTTTATGAGGTGCCGGACGAGGTAACAGAATATCTGTTTAACTTTTTGGAAGAAACCGAGGAGATAGATTTTCAATAAGACGGCAAATTATTTCCCGCAGGATACGCAGATCAGCGTAGAGATAAGTAAATTTATTTTTTCGCAGAACGCGCGGATTTACGATTAATACACCTTTTTCAGAAAAGTATTTTATTTTTGAAAATCAACACAACTTTATATTAGCATGAAAAAAATATTCTTTTTATCCGTTTGCACCTTTTCGCTGTTGGCATTTTCGTGTTCGAGCAAAGAGGAAAAAAAACAAAAAGCAGAAGACGAAGGCAATTTATTGGCCGAAACGCAGGCCCGTTTTATCAAAGGAATCGGCGAGGGTTTGAAGGGCGAGGGAAAAGATGCCGCGGAATCGGTAAGCGAGGGTGCCGGAGAAGTGTATAGCGGATTGAATACCGGATTTGACAAAAGCCTGATGAAGGTGACGGTAAAAAAAGATCCGGCGCTGGAACCCCTTGTGAACCTTGGACGTTGCGGTAAATATACCAACGATACCACGGGCAGAACCGATGTGGTGATTTATACGATTTTCAAACAGGACTATCAGGGTAAATTGATGGTGCGCGGTTATGATAAGGAAAATCTGGAAGTGGGCCGCGTGACCAAAAAAGTGGATTACAAGGAAGACGATGCCGACTATATCGAGTTTGAGTTCGACAAACGTACGCCTATTAACTTGGTGAGCTATTTCACGCTCGAGAAAAAATAATCAATACCAGAAATACTAAAAGGCAGTATACAGTAATTATGCAATACTGTATACTGCCTTTTAGTTAAACAATCCCTAGTTGAATATTTAGGAAACAGCCTCAGTCCGCTTTTTTCTTTTTAAATAATGAAATGATTTTTTTAATCACCATTACAACAGCTACCGTCAAAAGTCCGCCGATTACGCCAAATAAAATTTCTTTTAGGATGCTGGGCCAAGTAGGAAATAGATGATGCAAATAATCTATATTATGTACGAATATTCCGCCCGAAACCAGAATAAGCGCCAAGGTGCCTATGACGCCCAAAGCCTTGATGATAATTGGTAAAGCTTTGACCAAGATACCGCCTAATTTAGCAATAAAACTACCCTCTTTTGAGTTTTTGATGAGCCTGAAACCCGTATCATCCATACGCACAATGAGCGCGACAATGCCATAAACGCCCACCGTGGCAACAACTGCCACTATACACACTGTTGTTATTTGGATGGCCAGACTTTTATCGAGCACACTACCAAGGGCTATGATTACAATCTCGACCGACAGAATAAAATCGGTTTTGATCGCTGACTTTACCTTATTTTTTTCAGCGGCTTTATCGTCTTGTGTATTTTCCGTTGTTGCCCCATGGGCTTTTTTATTTCTGTGGAAAAGAAATTCCACAATTTTTTCCATGCCTTCGTAAGCCAAGAAAAAACCGCCCAAAACGAGAATAACTTTTATGGCGATGGGCAAGAAAAAATTAAGCAAAAACGCAACAGGAATAATTATCAATTTATTGATAAACGAACCTTTTGTGATGGCCCACAGCACCGGGAGCTCGCGCGATGATAAGAACCCGGTGGCTTTTTCGGCATTTACGGCCAAATCGTCGCCCAAAATCCCAGCCGTTTTTTTTGTAGCCAATTTGCTGGCCATGGCCACATCGTCCATCAGCGCCGCTATGTCATCCAATATTGCAAAAATTCCAGAAGCCATGTTTTAATTTAAGTCGCTAAAGTAGGATTCTTAACATTATCCAACGTTTTTTTTACCAGCTTGAAATATTTATGCCCTATGTGTGTAATCCCATTATGAGCCAGAAAACGATAGACGCAGACTAAAACATTTTTTGATGAATATGATGGGCATAACTCATTATGTATGACAAAAAACGCCCCCTTTTCGGAAGGCGCTTTCTGCTTTCTATCTACACTACACGTTTTATTTCACTATTTGTCCCGTTAGGGCCAGCAGGTTTGTTTCTGCGGCCTTGGTTTGGCTTTGGGCCTGTGTATAACGGGTTTGGGCATCGGCAAAACTGAGGGTGGCGGCGCGGCTTTCGATGAGAGTGCCTATGCCTGTTTTATAGCGCTCGGCGGCTATCACCATATTTTCTTCGGCGAGTTTGATACTTTCCCGTTCCAATTCCAAAATTTCTATCTGCCGGCGGTAATTTTCATACGCGATACGCACTTCACCGGCTATCCGCAGACGGGTGAAGTCGGTGGCAAACTTGGCATTGGTATACTGCACCTTGGCGGTCTTGATATTGCGGCGCACCTTCAATCCATCAAAAATGGGGAACGAAAGACCTGCACCGGCCGTCAAACCGTTGGTTTGGTTGAACAAGGCAAAACCGGCCGAACTACCTGAATAGTTATAGCTATAAGCCAAATTCACGGCAATACGTGGCATCTGGAAGCTAATCTGCTCGTTGAGGTTGGCTTTGTATACCGCTGCATTTTTATCGGCGATGAGCACTGCGGGATTGGCAGATGCCGCATTGTTCAAACTCTCGTCTAATATCAGGTTGGTGTTGATGACGATATTGGAATCTGCCACGAAATTTATGTTGGGATCGCGGTTGAGCAATATGTTGATCTGGATACGCAATTGTTGCAATAAGGCGCGCTGCTTCAATATTTCCGAACGTTGCGCATTCCAGTCGGTTTTTGCCTGTAACATTTCCTGTTTGTTTCCGGTTCCTATCTTCAAACGGCTGTCGGCCAATTGGGCCAACTCGTCGAAGTAAGCTACGGTGGTTTCCAGTGCCTGTAATCTTTCCGCTTCAGCAGCGAACGTTGTATACGTCTGGATTACCTGCGTAATGCTGTTGATGATTTGGTCTTTCAACGTCAAATCGGCTATGTCGTACTGGAGGCTGAGCCGTTTTTTGATGGCGAACATCCGTAAGCCGTCAAACACCACCCAATCCAAAGCTGCCTGCGCACCGAAAACACGGTTGTTGACGCTGGGATTGTTTACCGAGAGTCCGCTGCTGAACTCTTGGCGAAGCGCATTCAAACCGTAAGATGCATTACCGTTGACGGAAATGGTGGGCAACATACCCGCATTTCCGACGTGGTTCTGCAAACGGGCCACTTCTTTGGATTGCGATGCGGTAACCACGTCGAAATTATTTTCCAACGCAATTTTAATAGCCTCGTCCAAAGTGAGGACTTGTGCACCCGCCAATGCGGGCATACATATCAAACAGGTGATGATCCAATTTTTCATGCGTCTTTTTCAATTTTTTTCTTGTTGCGGGAAAGCATGGAATACATGGCCGGGATAACGAATAAGGTCAGGATCAACGAGAACATCAACCCGCCCACGATAACGATACCCAATGGCATACGGCTTTGTGAGGCGGCCCCCAACGACATGGCAATGGGCAAGGCTCCGAGGGCGGTGGCAAGTGTCGTCATCAAAATCGGACGTAAGCGCAAGGCGGCGGCTTCGATGGCCGCTTCGGATTTGCGGAGGCCTTCGTCTTTTTTATGGTTTGCAAATTCCACGATCAGGATTCCGTTTTTGGTGACGAGGCCGATGAGCATGATAACGCCGATCTGGCTAAAGATGTTCCAGGTTTGGCCGAAGATCCACAAAGACAATAATGCCCCGGCAAAGGCCAACGGTACCGTCAACATGATGATGAATGGATCCGTGAAGCTTTCGAACTGTGCGGCCAATACCAAATATACGAGTATGAGTGCCAAGCCAAAGGCGAAGATGGTATTGGAAGAACTTTCGGCAAAATCGCGGGCAGATCCGGTGAGTGAGGTGGTAAATGAATCATCCAATACTTCCTTGGCAATTTCCTGCATGGCCACTACCCCATCGCCGATGGTTTTTCCCGGTGCGGGGCTGGCATCTATCGTGGCCGATTTGTAACGGTTATAGTGATACAATTGCGGCGGAGACGATACTTCCTCGATGGAAATGACATTGTCCAAACTGATGAGTTGGCCTCGGTTGTTACGTACGTACAACAATTTTAAATCGTCGGGGTTATCGCGGTTTACGCGGTCGGCCTGGCCGATTACCTGATATTGCTTACCCTTCATGTTAAAGTATGACAGGCGGAGCCCGCTATAGGCCAACTGCAACGTCTGGTTGATGTCGGCCACGGAAACGCCCAAATCGGCCGCCTTTTCACGGTCGGGCTTGATGAGGAGTTCGGCTTTGTTGAATTTAAGGTTGACGTTGACGGCTCCGAACGTGGGGTTCTTGGAGGCGGCTTCCATAAATTTCGGAAGGTATTCCCGTATTTTTTCGAAGTCGTTGTTTTGCAATACGAACTGGATGGGCATACCGCTCAAACGTCCGCCGGATGAGATGGTTTGCTCCTGTAATACGAACACACGGCCTTCGGGAAACTTAGATACGTTTTTGCTGATCATGTCGGCAATTTCGGATTGCGATCGTTCGCGCTCTCCCGGATCGACTAGTTTGGGACGGACGAAACCTGTATTGGGCGAACCAGAGCCGATGAATCCCGGCGAGGTAACGCTGATCACCACATCCGCTTCGGGGATGCTGTCGTTAACGAATTGGGTGACCTTATTCACAAAACCGTCCATAGCCTCAAAGGAAGTTCCTTCGGGTGCAGTGAGCGACAGGCGCAGGTTCGAGCGGTCTTCCATGGGAGCCAATTCGCTCGGTAAGGTCACGAACAATGCCCAAATCATGCCCACACAAACCACCAATAGGATGATGGCCATCCAACGCACTTTCATAAAACCGGAGAGCCAACGTTTGTAGCCGTTCGTCATGCCTTCGAAAAAAGGTTCGCTCCATTCGTAAAACCTGGATTTTTTTTGTGTCTTGCGGGTAAGTTTTACGTTGAGCACGGGCGTCAGCGTCAGCGAAACGAAGGCCGAAATCAACACGGCGCCGGCCACTACGATACCGAACTCCCGGAACAAACGTCCCACGAATCCTTCCAAGAATATAATGGGGAGGAATACGATGGCCAAGGTGATGGAAGTGGACATTACGGCAAACACAATTTCTTCTGAACCTTTGATGGCAGCTTCACGTGGTTTGAGGCCTTCCTCGAGTTTTTTGAAGATATTTTCTGTGACGACGATACCATCATCTACCACGAGCCCCGTGGCAAGGACGATGCCGAGCAGTGTGAGTACGTTGATGGTAAAGCCAAAGATATACATGATAAAGAACGTTGCCACGAGCGAAACCGGGATATCGACCAACGGACGCAAGGCGATCAGCCAATCGCGGAAGAACAGGTAAATGATCAATACCACTAGGATGAAGGCGATCAATAAGGTTTCTTCTACTTCGAGAATCGATTTTTTGATGAACTTGGTGGAGTCCAAACCGATGGAAAGTTTGATGTCTTCGGGTACTTCCTTCTGCAACTCGTCATAACGTTTGTAGAACTCGTCCGCTATTTCCACATAATTGGCTCCCGGTAACGGAATCAAGGCCAAACCGATCATCGGGGTACCGGATTCTTTGAGGATACTTTCCATGTTTTCGGGACCCAATACGGCGCTTCCCACATCGCTGAAGCGCACCGTTCCTTCGGGCGTGGAGCGAACGATCATGTTATTGAAATCTTCCTCTGTCTCCAGTTTACCAAAAGTCCTCACGGTTAATTCAGAAGTGTTGCCCGAGATTTTTCCTGAAGGCAATTCCACGTTTTCGCGTTGCAGTGCGGCATTTACCTCGCCCAATGATACGTTGAGTGCGTTCATCTTCTCAGGGTCGAGCCAAAGACGCATCGCATATTTTTTTTCGCCCCAAATCTGTAAGGAGGAAACCCCTGGGATAGTTTGCAGGCGCTCCTGCAATACGTTGGTAGCGTAATCGTTGATTTCCAACTGATTTTTAGTATCGCTCTGCACCAACATGGAGATGATGGCATCCGAGTTAGCATCGGCCTTACTCACCACGGGCGGCGCATCGATGTCTTGCGGAAGACTGCGTACGGCTTGCGAAACCTTATCGCGTACGTCGTTGGCGGCGGCTTCCAAATCCACGCCTAAATCAAATTCTACGGTAATGGAACTGCTACCTTGGTTACTGGAAGATGAGATGGATTTGATGCCCGCAATTCCGTTGATGGATTTCTCCAGTGGTTCGGTAATCTGGGACTCGATGATGTCCGCATTGGCACCGGTGTAGTTTGTACGAACGGTAATAACCGGCGGGTCTATGGATGGGAATTCCCTTACCCCCAAAAAGGTATAGCCGATAATCCCAAACAGAACTAAAATAATATTTGCGACGATGGCCATCACGGGCCGGTCTATCGCCAGTTTTGGTAAACTCATTGAGCCGCTGGTGGATTTACTAAGTTTTTAAATTTCAATTGGGTGCCTAGTTTTATTCGTAACAAACCGGTTACGGCAATGGTATCCCCCACTTTTAATCCGGAGGAGATTTGGATGTTATCCGCATCGCGAACACCGGTGATTACTTCCACAAATTCCGCTTTCCCGTTGCGGCTTACGATGGCTTTTTTGCCGCGTGCCTCTGGAATGATGGATTGGTTCGGAATTAACAGGGCGTCTGGTATTTCATCAAACGTAATGGTAACGGACGCAAAGGCTCCCGGCAATAATTTCCCTTTTGAATTATCGCATAGGGCGCGAACGGATAGGGAACGTGTGGTGGGATCGATTTGGGATTCCATCGCAGATATTTTTCCGGGAAATTCACCATCGACGCCTTGTACTTTAAACGTAACGGCTTCTTTTCCGTTGAGTGCGTACACATATCTTTCCTGTAAGGTGAAATCTAATTTCAATGGGTTGGTCTGCACCAAGGTAGCCACCAGATCCGTGGGACCTATCATGGCTCCCACGCTCACTTTGCGTAATCCGATTTTACCGTTGAACGGTGCACGGATTTCGGTACGTGAGATTTTGGCCAATGTGAGTTCCATCGATGCATCCAAACCGGCAACGGTATTCTGCACGATGTCATATTCTTGTTGGCTTACGCCGTTGATATCCAGCAATTTTTTAATCCGCTCCTCATTTTTTACGGCTAGTTCACGTTGGATTTTTAGGCCTTTCAACTCTGCCTGTAAATCGGCATCGTACAGTTTGACCAACAGCTGCCCTTTGTTGACCAATGAGCCTTCGTTGAAGTTGAGTGCGGTTACCTTGCCTTGTGTTTCGGCACGTAATTCCACCATTTCGGCCGGTTCCAATGTGCCGGGGATCGTCAGGGTATTGGCCAATTTAGTAGCCTTTAGGATATATCCGTCCACCATGGCTATGTCGGGAGCTTTGGGGGCAGAAGCCGCCACAACCTTTTCCTTTTTTCCGCACGCGGAAAAAAGTATGGCCGACAATAGGATGAGGGAACCGATGCGGTTCAGGTTCGTGAAATATTTCATGTCTATCTTTTGCTTCTTTTAAAATTGAGATAAATCGTTTTTTTAGGCAAATCGGCTAGGTTTACATGCATCCGTTGGAGCATATCATACAGTTGATCTTTTTCGGTATCGGAAAATCCGTCCATCACCATGTCGTTGATGTTGGCGATGGTTTGGTTAATTTCTTTCATCGCTTTTTTGCCCGGCGCCGTGAGTACGATAAATTTTTCGCGGCGGTCCAGCGGATTATTCACCCTTTCGATAATTCCTTTTTCGGTGAGGTGGTCGATGATGCGGACCATCGTTACCTTATCCACGTTTAAAAAATTGCCCAAGGTTTGTTGCGTGAACTGCTGCTTTGGTTGATTCAATACCTGCAACACCATATAATACCGATCCACCACACTGGACTCAAGCCCTTTGAATAATGCCCCCACGTATGCCTTCGAGAGGATGGCAAAATAATGGCCCAACGGATACTTCTTTTCGGTGGTGATATTCGTTATCATAATGAATCGTTGTACAATCAACAGTTAACAACTTTACAATATTCATTTAATTGTTTGAAGCAATATTGAAGTTTTTTTTAATTAGGTAAAAAATCTAACCAATTTATGCCCAACGCCAAATAAATAACTAGCTATTAATAATTTATATATCTATAAAATAATATTTTTAATAAAAATAGGCTTTAGTCCGTGCGAGGCAATAAAACAAAAAAGTTTACAGTGTAAACCATTCCGGGTGCAAACTAACACAATACTTTTGGATAAAATAACAAAGGCTGCACCAAAAGTGCAGCCTTTGTTTTCATATGCATAATTATATTACAATGCGGATATTACCTCTGTAGCTACCGGAGAAACATTTGTTTTCCAGCGGTGAACCAATTTACCGTTTTCGTCTACCAGGAATTTTTCGAAATTCCATTTGATCGGTCCCGTAAAATCGGGGTTAGGTTCCGAGGTGAGCCATTTGAAGATGGGGTCGGCCCCTTCGCCTTTTATCTTCACTTTATCGGCCATGATAAAGGTGACGTTGTATTTACCGTAACAAACCTCACCGATTTCGGCCGCATTTTTTTTCTCCTGCATAAAATCGTTGGATGGAAAGCCGATGATGACCAGCTTGCCTTCATACTTTTTATTCAGCGCTTCAAAGTCGGCCAATTGACCAGTATATCCGCACATGGAGGCCGAGTTGAAAATCAAGATTTTCTTTCCTTTGAATTCAGACATTTTTACTTCCTTTCCATCCAATGTATTGAATGAAAAATCATAAAAATTGGGAGACGTGGTGAAGGTTGTAATCGCCAATAAAATACTGAATAGGTTCATGATGATATTTTTTATAAAAGTAACGAAAAACCGTGCCTATTGTTTAGGTTGTTTTTAATTAACGTGGAAGTATGGTGAATGGATTAGTATTTGTGGCTTGTATGTAATACGGCATGCTTTATCCTAGAAATAATTTCATCCGGAAATAGTGGTTTTACAAATATCGGCGGGTCTATTTCCAAATCCAAATCATCAAAATAGCTCAAAGCCCTCAATGCCATCATGGGATTCATGTGCGGATATTTTGCCATATAGAATCCCAACATTTCCTCCACGCTGAATTCCTCCAGCAGAAAATAAATATCCGCAAAGTCCTTCAACCTTTTCCCTGAATTGATGAGTGCATTTATTTTCATGGCTGTTATATCCTGCTTAGAAACCATTTCAATGCCATCTTCCGTAATCGTTGGGGCGATGAGAGGGTATCCATGTCTTATAAAATCAGTCTTTACATGATC